>ENA-ORCV01000314-ORCV01000314.1-marine-metagenome-genome-assembly--contig:-NODE-314-length-44824-cov-4.500257_pt1 | contig 44824 bp, 54 predicted proteins | sample MGYA00237779_ERZ508509 | MGnify/ENA primary metagenome ERZ508509 (study PRJEB26180, sample SAMN06268772) | marine metagenome | isolation source: Bioluminescent Bay, La Paraguera, Puerto Rico | place... | reverse complement strand
TTCTCAAAGGTCAAATTCACAAGCTCCGCTAGTCCGCGAGGCGGGCCATTTCCTCGTCTGAAATCTCGAAATTCGCATAGACGTTCTGAACGTCGTCGCAGTCCTCGAGAGCGTCGATCAGTTTCATCAGGGTCGCGGCCTTGTCGCCTTCCACATCGATCGTGTTCTGCGGCCGCCAGAAGGGCTTGGCCGATTGCGCTTCCCCGAACTTTGCTTCGAGTGCTGAGGCGACTTCTGCAAGCGCATCGAACGCGCAGTAGATTTCATGGCTTTCCGCTGACGACTGCACATCGTCCGCGCCGGCTTCGATCGCGGCTTCCAGCATTTCGTCTTCGGTTCCGACGGAAGCCGGATATTCGATATAGCCGACAAGGTCGAACATGAAGGAGACCGAGCCCGTCTCGCCGAGATTGCCGCCATTCTTCGAAAAGACCGTGCGAACTTCGCTCGCCGCGCGGTTGCGGTTGTCGGTCAATGCTTCGACGATGACGCCGACCCCGGCGGGACCGAAGCCTTCATAACGCACTTCCTCGAAATTCGCTTCGTCGGCGCTGGTGGATTTCTTGATCGCCCGGTCGATATTGTCTTTCGGCATGGACTGGGCTTTCGCCGCCTGGATGGCGAGCCTGAGACGCGGGTTAAAATCGGGGTCCGGTGCGCCCATCTTCGCGGCGACGGTGATTTCCTTCGAAAGCTTCGAGAACATCTTGGAGCGCCTGGCGTCCTGACGGCCCTTCCGGTGCTGGATATTCGCCCATTTACTGTGTCCGGCCATGTCGCGACCCCGCCCTCATCCTGCATGCTGATTGGAAGCGCCGCCATGTAGCGCATTGAGGGCTGCAATTTCAAGGCGCCCTCGCCCGCGCCGCCCCGAGCTTGACCGGAAAGGCGGCCTCGGGAACATTGGTCCGCTATGGCTGCTCCAATTCGCAATATCACCGTTGTCGGCGGGGGCACGTCAGGATGGATCGCGGCATCCTATCTGGCGCGCATGTTTGAAAGAAAAATCCGCGCCGGCGAGATGGCGATCACGCTCATCGAAAGCCCCCGGATCGCGATTATCGGCGTTGGGGAATCGATGGCGCGGCCGATCGCCGACCTGTTGCGGATCATCGGCGTGCCGGAAGCCGAATTCATCAGGCGCAGCAACGCCACCTTCAAGCTCGGCGGATATTTCACGAACTGGGAGACGGACGAGCACGGGCGGCCCGTCACCTGGGTCAATCCGTTCATCTCGCAGCCGGATATTCAGGGCATCAATCCCGGCTATCTCTACGCGGCCTACGCGATGGAGAAAGACGGCGGGCCCAAGAGGGAGGTCTACACCGACGTTACGTCAATCTGCCCGGCGCTGATCCGTCAGCAAAGGGGGCCGAAACGGCTCAACACGCCGGAATATGAGTCAGACGTTCCCTACTCCTATCATATCGATGCGACGGAGCTGGCGAAGATGCTGATGGAGCGCGGCAAGGCGCTGGGCGTTCGGCATATTCTCGATGACGTCGAGGAGGTGCGGCTTGATGAAAAAGGTTATGTCAGCGAGTTGCAGCTCAAAGAGAACGGAACGCACCCGATCGAGTTCGTCATCGACGCAACAGGTTTTGCGTCCATCATTATCGGCAAGGTGCTGGGCGAGCCATTCGAGCCGTTCGATAAATTTCTCCTGAACGACCGGGCGGCGGTCGCGCAAATTCCGCACCCGGACCCAACGCGAATCGAACCGACTACGCGGGCGACGGGCATGAGGGCGGGGTGGTGCTTTCGCGTGCCGCTCTATAACCGCATCGGGTCGGGCTATATCTTCTCGAGCAAGTTCATTTCGGACGACGAGGCGATTTCCGAATTCAAGGCGGTTTCCGGGCCGACGGCGGCTGACGCCGAGCCGCGCATCATCCGCATGAGAATCGGCAAGACGCGGCGGTCATGGGTCAAGAACTGCCTCGCAGTCGGCCTTTCCAGCGGGTTTGTCGAACCGCTCGAGGCGACGGCGATTTATTCAGTGCAGCTCTCGCTGCACTGGTTCTTCAATTACTTCCCCGATACGGATTACGACCCGGCTCTGCTCGCGCGGTACAATCGGCTGGTTGACGATCTCTATACGGAATTCAAGGAATTCATCTGCCTGCATTTTTATCTCAGCAATCGCGACGACACGCCCTACTGGCGCGCCGTTCGCAACGACGTTGAGATACCGCCGGGTCTTCAGGAAAATCTTGATGTCTGGCGGCATACGATGCCGGAGCAGACTGATTTGCGAAACTGGATCTTCTTTTCTCCGACAGCCTATCGTTCGGCGTTGATCAGCAAGGGTTTTTATAAAGGGCGCGATTTCCCGCAAGCCTCGCCGGTGCCGGAAGCGCAATGGCGCGACTATCTGCAGGCCTTCCGGCAGCAGCAGCAGGTCCTGCTGAACCGTCTGCCCGGTCACTATGATCTGCTCCGCTCCATCCGCGGCGAAGCCGGGTAAAAGACGCACATTCCGATTGGAGACAAGACGTGAGCGCGCTCAAAGGCAAAACCGTGTTGATTACCGGCGCGTCGCGCGGCATCGGCGCCGCTGCGGCGAAAGCCGTCCATGAAGCGGGCGGCGCGGCGCTGCTTCATGCGACCGCCGCCAGCGCTTCGGCGGAAGCGGCGGCGAAGGCCGCCGGCCAGACAGTCGAAGACTTTCTGTTTGAAGACCTCGCGCAGTCGGGCGCCGGGACGCGGCTTGTCGAGGCGGCGCTCGCCAGGACCAGCCGTCTCGACGGGGTCGTCAACAATGCGGGGATATTCACGCCGTCGCCGCTCGCAGGCGATATCGCGGACTGGAACGATGGCTGGGCGCGGACCATGGCGGTCAACGTTCAGGCGCCGGCGGATATCTGCCGCGCGGCCGTCGCGCATTTCCGCAAGCGGGGCGGGAGCGGGATCGTCGTCAATACCGCAAGCCGCGCCGGCCACCGCGGCGATGGCGTCGAGAACGCCGCCTACGCCGCATCGAAAGGCGCCGTACTCGCCATGACCAAGACCTGGGCGAGGGGCCTCGCCGGCGAAAACATTCTCTTCTACGCCATTGCGCCGGGCTGGGTCGAAACGCGCATGGCGCCGAAAGACATCGAGGACCGCAAACTGGCGGTGAAGGAGATTCCCCTCGGTCGCGTCGCCGAGCCGGCGGAAGTCGCCGCGATGATCGCGTTTCTTCTTTCCGGCGCCTGTCCGTCGGCGGCCGGCGCCACGTTCGATATCAACGGCGCGAGCTACGTGCGCTGAGGCTTCGCCTCGTCCAGAATGAACACGGCATGGCCCTTCTTGCGACCGGTTTCAATGTAACGGTGCGCGTCGGCAGCCTCGCTAAGGGCGAAGCGGCAGTCGATGACGGCTTTGAGCTTTTTAGAGGCGAGAAGCGCCCCGAGCGTTTCAAGATCTTCGCGTCGATAGGCGGCAAACTCGAAAAATGTCTTCTTCGCGCCGCCGGTGATATTCGACCAGAGCCCGGCGAGCATTGGCGCGAGCATGGGGTTTGCGAGGACTAAACGGCCATTGTCTTGCAAGGCCGCCATGGCTCGCGAAAAGGGAATGGTTCCTGCAATATCGAGGATGACGTCGTATCCGGCGCCTGCTGGCGCGACTTCTTCGCTCGTGTAATCAACAACGCGATCGGCGCCGATGGCGCGCAGCATGTCGAGCTTGTCGGCGCTGTCGACGGCGGCGACAGTTGCGCCTTCAAGCTTTGCAAGCTGAACGGCGACGGTTCCGATAGAGCCGCCGGCGCCGTTGACGAGAATTGACTGGCCGCGCGCGAGCGCCGCTTTTTTGATGAAGTGCAAAGCGTTGAGCGCGAAAACTGTTGTCGCCGCCGCTTCCTCATAGGAAACTCCCTCAGGAATTTTCGCGATGGCGCTGTCGGCTTTAAGGCAAACATATTCCGCGTGGGCGCCGAAGCCTTCGATGGCGGCGAAGACGCGCTCTCCGGGCTCGAAACCTTCAACGCCCGCCCCGACGGCTTCGATGTCGCCGGCGACCTCCTGACCGAGAATGTGAATGCGCGGGCGAAAAACGCCGAACATCGCCCGCACTGGCAGCCACAGCCAGCGTGGAAAAACAAAGCCGCGCAACTCGCAATCCGCTTTTGCTATAGTCGCCGCGCGCGTGCGCAGGAGAACCTCCCCTTCCTGGGGGTCGGGGTTTGGAATGTCGCGGACGTCAAGAACGTCGGGCGGTCCATAGCGGTCGAAATATACAGCTTTCATGAACGCCGCTTACCGTCCGGCCAGTTGTAAAAAATCCGCGCAATGCGCCTCGAGGCCCTCAAGCACATACTCCACGGCCTGTTCAGTCGGCGTGCCGGCTGTTGTCGCGCGCAGCTTATCAACTCCGGCTACACGTGCAGCCGACCGGAAAACAGACATGATTGCCCCTCGCACGTTTACGGGTGAACTGTTTCCAGTTTAGGCGCCCTCGCGCCAATAGGCGAGTCTGTTGCGCGTCGCCGGCCGGGCTGATAAGGAGACTTCGAAGAGAGATTTATGTCCGAGCTTGTTATCCGCTGAACCGCTTTGAATGGCGCATGAGCCCTTGAGGGGAAACGTGCGTCCGGCGTCAGCGTATTTCGGACTAACCTTCCATGAACATTTCAAGAGCGGAGCAGCGTACGCTCCATGTCCTCGCGCGCGGGGGCGCGATCCTTGTCGAGAAAGACGGGGCGGGCAAGATTATCGAAGTCAATTGCGCAAGCCGCGAGGGCTGGACCCTCGCCGACTGCACCCTGGCCGTCTTCAGGAAACTGAAACGCAAGCGGCTGATCGCTTCGTCAAACGGCGGGCCTTACCGGATCACCTATCTCGGTCGGTGTTCGGTGCGCTCGCAGCTCGATAACCGGGCCTAGCCGCCGCCGGCCGGTTTCAGCCGCCCGCCCCAGCGGAAGGCGTCGAACCGCGCCGCAAGCCCGGTGGCCGGGTCGGTCTCGAGGATCGCGCCGCAGATCGTCGCGTCGCCCGCGGCCGGTGAAAACCGGCCGCCGGGAATTTTTGTGATGAAGCGCTGTAACGGCTCGGATTTTTCCATGCCGATGACGGAGTTGTAGTCGCCGCACATGCCGAGATCGGTGATGTAGCCGGTGCCGCCTTCAAGGATGTGATCGTCCGCGGTCGGAACATGGGTGTGGGTGCCGACGACGCAGCTCACCCGTCCGTCGAGAAAGTGGCCCATGGAGTATTTCTCCGACGTCGCCTCGGCGTGGAAATCGACAATCACCGCATCCGCTTCGCGTCCGAGCTTGACGCCTTCAAGTTCGCGGTCAACGGCGGCGCAAGGGTCGTCAATCGGAAACATGCCGCGCTGCCCCTGAGCGTGAATGACAAGCACGTTGCGGCCTTCCGCATCCTGATACATGCCGCTGCCGCGCCCGGGATTCGTGGCGGGAAAATTCACCGGCCTTAAAAGCCGCGTTTCCTTGTCGTAGATGTCGATTTCGTCGCGCTGATCATAGGCGTGATTGCCGGTCGTCAATACATCGGCGCCGGCTTCGAAAAGCTCCTCGCAGATGCGCCGCGTCACGCCGAAGCCGCCGGCGGCGTTTTCCGTATTGACGATCACGAAGTCGAGTTGGTGCTTCCGGCGGATGCCGGGCAGGCGGTCCAACAGCGCGGTGCGTCCGCTCCGTCCCATGACGTCGCCGAAAATACCGATCCGCAAAGCCGCCCCGCTTTCCACTCTAGCAGCGGATCGCCCCGCGTTCGGTGACGACCCAGTCGAGAGGTTGATCTAGGGGGCTTAAGGGGAGCGCGTCAACTTCCTGAGCGCCATAGGCGTAGCCGACCGCCAGAATATCGCCCGACTTGCGCAAGGCTTCGAGCGTGCGGTCGTAATAGCCGCCGCCATAGCCGAGCCGGCCGCCATCCCGTGTGAAGGCGAGCAGCGGGACGACAAGGATCGAGGGAACGCTTTCGCCGGCGTCCTCCAGCGGCGTCAGCTCTCCATAGACGCCGTCGGTGAGCATGTCGCCGGGGCGGAAGCGACGAAAAACCAGCGGCGCTTTTCTTTTCGCAACGACCGGAAGCGTGAGCAAAGCGCCTTTTTCCATGAGGGCTTCCATCAGCGGTCCGGTCGAAAGCTCGTCGCCCATGGCGTGATAAAGCGAGACGACGGCGCCTGGCGCGACATCGATCGCGCTCATGAAGTTACGCGCCGCATGGCGGGCGGCGTCGGGCCGCGCTTCGGCGGCGAGACGGCGCTCGCCCTTCATCTTTTCCCGCAGGATTTTCTTGGGGCTGGAAAAAAAGCTGATCGGCGGAAGCATGGGCGCGGTCGCATGACGAATATGGAAATGAATGCCGCCCGGTCGTCGGATTTTGCTTCGCCCTGGACCCTAAGGTTCAGGTGGGCGCCGCGTAATTAGGACCACGGTCCAGACCAGAGGCAGCTCCCGATGGAAGAGATAAGGCCCCGGGGAATGTCATCCTAACGGGCCGGGCAGCCGCCGATATTTAAGTGCGGACCGGAGCTCCGTAAAGGGCCAGGGCGCGGGATGTAAAAAATGTTGGACATTCTGGAATGGCCCCTATATGTAAAATATCTTGGACACTCAGGGCGTGGGGCTTTGGGGTGGGTCAGCGGCGGGCGCCGCCGGGGAAGGGTGAGTTATGTCAAACGCGCAACGTTACGCATTGGGGTCGCTGGTTACGACCGGGTTGATCTATTTCTTCTTCCAGGAGCGGATGCTCGACGGCTGGCAGGTGGTCGACCGCCCGGTCAATGCGCTGTTTTGGACCTACGGGACGGTGGTCGTGTTGGCGATCATCGCCGAGAGCGTTTTGGCGGGCTTCGTTTTCGCCCGGAGCAAAGGCGGCGTCGACATGGACGAACGCGACCATGCGATCGACGCCAGGGCTGAAGCCAACGCCGGCCTCTTTGTCGTCGCCGCGCTCAACATCATCATCTTTTACGCGCTGGCGGCCGGCGCGTTTCCCGACCATACGATCATCGGTTTCTGGGAGGCGTTTGCTCTCGACAGTCCGGCGAGCATCTTGTTTGCGCTCTTCAGCGTTCTTTTTGCGGGTCACTGGGTGAAGCTTGTTTCAGCGCTTTACCTCTATTCAAGGTCAGGGTGAGGATTGGCGGTCGCAAAAGGGCGTATAGGGAATAACATCAAGGCCCTGCGCACCGCCGCGGGGCTTTCCCAGGAGGCGCTCGCCCTGCGCGTCGGCGCCACGCGTCAGACGATCAACGCTATCGAGCAGGAAAAATACGCGCCCTCGCTGGAGCTCGCATTCCGCATCGCGCGTGAATTCGGCGTCGGTTTTGAAGAGGTTTTTCAGTTCTCGCTGGACTGAACCGCGGGTTTGCGCGAGCTCATGGACCGCCATTGCGGGTAGAGCAGGCAGCCGAGAAACGAAAACGCCGCGGCGACCAGCAAGGTCAGCGCGAACAGGCCGCCGCCCGCTTCGCCCAGCCAGTTCGCCACAAGGCAGGTGCAGGCGATGATCAGGTACGGGTACACCGGCGGGTTCGCCTTGAGATATCGATGCACGAAGAGCGTCATCGAAGCCAGCAACAGGGCGAGCGAGAAAATATCGAAGACAGTGAACATGCGTATCCTCCGCATGATGAGTTTCACCATGCAAACCTAAAATTTCCCTGAAATCCCGGTAAAAATCTTGATGCAATTCATGCAGTGTTCGGCGACCGTGCGCCGGCGCATCAGGGAGATAACTGGTTAACTGAAAAAACGGTAAACGCCGATTTGCGTGTCGCCGTAGAATCGGCGGTCGACTTCCTCAAACGCTTCCGCCGCGGCGGGCGTTTCATCCTTCGCCTGCTCGGCGATTGCGAGCGCGCCTTCGGCGAGCCAGCCGCCGGCTTTCAGCGTCGCCATGGCGGGCGGGCACAAGTCCTGCCGGTAGGGCGGATCGAGAAAGGCGAGGGTGAAGGGCGGGCCGACGCCGGCGGGCTTGGCGCCGAGGGTCGCCGCCGAGCGGCGGTGAATGCGGGTGACGCCGAAAAGGCTGAGCGCCTCGACATTGTCGCGAATTGCGCCGCGGGCCGCCGCATCGGTTTCGACAAACAGACACCATGCCGCCCCGCGCGAGAGCGCTTCCAGTCCCAGCGCGCCGGAGCCGGCGAACAGATCGATCACCCGCGCCCCTTCGAAGTCAAAGTCGTCGCGGGCGGAGAGAATGTTGAACAGGGACTCCCGCGTGCGGTCGGTGGTCGGGCGCGAGACCGCGCCTTTCGGGGCGATGATCCGCCTGCCGCTGAATTTTCCGCCGATAATGCGCATGATGCTTCTTGTTCCAAATGTCACAATATCGTGGCAGGCTCAGCACCAGTATGCGTTGCGCGCCATCACCGGCATCTGCCGCAACATGACGGCGAAATCCAGCCCGTCTTTTGGGGAAAAGACAGAAAAAGAGGGAATATGAACAAACGCCAACTTCTGGCCGGCCTGGCCGGTCTGCCTGTCGCCGCCGCCGCATCGAACGCCGAAGCGCGGCTTCGCTGTTCGCAACCGGCGCCGAACGGGCTTCAGCAATGCGAGGCGGGAATATCCTCGCAGATCGCCAATGTCAGCATTTCCGAGCGCCAGAACATGACGCAATGGTGCTGGGCCGCCTGCATCCAGATGGTGTTCCTTTATCACCGCCATCCGATATCGCAGCAGCGCATCGTGTCCGAAACGTTCGGGACTATGGTCAACTGGCCGGCGCAGCCGGGAACGATTTTGTCGGCGCTCAACCGGAGCTGGACCGACGACCGCGGCGCGCGTTTCACCGCGCGGGGCGACGCCTATTCGGCGAATGCGATCACGGCGGCGCAGGATCTCGCGAGCGATCAGCCGCTGATTATCGGCACGCAAGGCCACGCCATGGTGCTGACCTCGCTCGTTTATGTGCGAGACGCCTATGGCCGCGGCGACGTCAATCAGGCGATCGTGCGCGACCCCTGGCCCGGTCGCGGCCGTAGGGTTTTGTCGCCGCAGGAATGGTATGGAACGTCCTTTCTGGCGCGCATCAGGGTTTATTGATCGGAGCGGCGCCTGTTAGTCGCTGTCCTCACGCTTGGCGCCGTCGAGATGGCTCGCGAGCTTTTCCATGTCGCGCTTGTATTTCGCCTTCTCCGCCTTGGTGAGGCCGTGTTTGGCGCGGTTTTCCTCCGCGCGCTTTTCGTTGTCGGCGCGCGCTTTCTTTTTGCGGTAGCGGCCCAGATTGACAATGTCGCTCACAGCCCGATCTCCTCGCAGATCTTGCGGCCGAGCTGTTCTTTAAGTTGCTTGCCCGGAACTTCCTCGACTTCGCCCCTGGCGAGCTTGCCGAGCTGAAACGGTCCGTAGGCGGTGCGAATGAGCCGGTTCACGGTGAGGTCCAGATGACGCATCAGGTTTCTCACCTCGCGGTTCTTGCCTTCATTGATGGCGAGGGTGATCCATGCGTTGCCGCCTTGCGTCTGATCGAGCGCGGCGCGCACGGGGCCGTATTGAACGCCGTCGATTTCGACGCCGTCCTTCAGCTTGTCGAGCGCCGCCTGGCTGGTCCGGCCATAGGCGCGCACCCGATAGCGGCGCGTCCAGCCGGTCGAGGGCAGCTCCAGCCGCCGGGCGAGCGCGCCTGAATTGGTGAGCAGCAGGAGGCCTTCCGTCGTGAGATCGAGCCGCCCGACGGAAATGACGCGGGGCAGCCGGCCCTCGAGCGCTTCGAACACGGTGGGCCGGCCTTGCGGGTCCTTGTGGGTCGTCACAAGACCGTCCGGCTTGTGATAGCGCCACAGGCGCGGCGCATCGGGTTTGCCGACGCGGGTTCCGTCGACGCGAATGTCCATCTCCGGCGTCACTTTGAACGCGGGCGTTTCAAGGGTTTTCCCGTCAACGGTGACGAGGCCCTGCTCGATCAGCTTTTCGGCTTCCCGCCGCGAGGCGACGCCCGCCCGGGCAAGGTATTTCGCGATCCGTTCCGCGGTTCCGTCATCGGCATTGCTGTTCATGGTTAAGCTGTCCTTAATGCAATCACGGTTAAGTCGCGGTTTGAGCCAGAGGCGAAGGCGATGGATCTCAAGGAAGAAAAGTCGATCGGCGGCGATCCGGCGGCCCATTGGTACTACATATCAAAGGGCCGGGCGATCAAGGCGCTGTTGGGCCCGGAGCCGATTTCCTCAGTGCTGGATGTCGGGGCCGGTTCGGGCGTTTTTTCGAAAATGCTGGTCGAGGAAGGCCGGGCGGAAAGCGCTGTCTGCCTTGATCCCGGCTATGAACAGGAATTCGTCGGCGCTCGCAGCGCCGACAGGATCTCCTATGTGCGCAAGGTCGACGAGGTCTACGCCGACACGGTGCTGATGATCGACGTGATCGAGCATGTGGACGACGATGTCGCGCTGATCCGCGACTATGCGAATCGGGCAAAGCCCGGCGCGCGGTTTCTGGTGTCCGTTCCGGCATTTCAGTTCCTGTGGTCCTCGCATGATGAATTTCTGGAGCATCGCCGGCGCTATACGCTCGAAGATTTGCGCCGCACGGTGGAGGCGGCTGGCCTGACGCCGGTGCGCGAGCGTTATTTCTTCGGGCTCCTGTTCCCTGCCGCGGCGGCGGTCCGGCTCGCCGAGCGCAGCCTGGCGAAAGGCGAAAAGCCTGCGGAAAGCCAGTTAAGGCCGGCGCCTGAATGGCTCAACAAGTCTCTTGTGGCGATCCACGATATCGAACGGGCGGCGCTCTTCCCGTTCAACCGGATCGCCGGCGTCACCGCCTTTTGTCTCGCGGAAAAGCCCGCCGCGCTGGCGCAGGAGAAGACGGCGGCGTAAGAACGCCCCGATGAGCGACGATCTCACCTTTATGACCCGCGCCCTCGATCAGGCGCGCGCGGCGGCCGAAGCCGGCGAGGCGCCGATCGGCGCGGTGCTGACCGACGGCGAGGGAGAGATCATCGCCGAAGCAGGAAACGCGCCCATCGCCACTTGCGATCCGACCGGTCATGCGGAAATTCGCGCGCTGCGCGCCGCCGCGCAGAAACTCGGCAATTACCGCCTGCCGGGAACGACGCTTTATGTGACGCTCGAGCCCTGCGCCATGTGCGCCGGCGCGATTTCGATCGCGCGCGTCGCAAGGCTGGTGATCGCGGCGAAAGACGAAAAGGGCGGCGCCGTCTGGCACGGCGCGCGTTATTTCGATCAATCGACCTGCCACTGGCGTCCGGAACTCGTCGAAGGCCCGCTCGCTAATGAAGCGGGACAGCTCCTCCGGGCGTTTTTCAGGGCGCGGCGATAGGACTGCGATCCGGGCTTTCCAGTCCGCTCTGCAGCGCTATCATCGCCGCAACAAAAGGAGCGCCCCATGGATTTCGCCTATTCCGACCGTTGCAAGGATTACATGAAACGGGTTTCCGATTTCATGGAGGCATACGTCTATGAAGGAAACGAAGTCTATGAGCGCCAGCACGCGGCGTTCGGCCCGGAAGGGCGCTGGAAAGTGCCGCCCGTCATCGAGGAGCTTAAAGCCAAAGCGAAGGCGGAAGGCCTGTGGAACATGTTTCACCCGGACACGCGTTTCGGACCCGGCCTTTCGAACGCCGATTACGCGCCCATCGCCGAGCTGACGGGGCGCTGTCACATCGCGCCGGAAGTCTTCAACTGCGCGGCGCCCGACACCGGCAATATGGAAGTCCTGATGAAATACGGGAGCCCGGAACAGCAGGAAGAATGGCTGGCGCCGCTGCTCGACGGGAAAATCCGCTCGGCGTTTTTAATGACGGAGCCCGCCGTCGCTTCCTCCGACGCCACCAATATCGAGACCGATATCCGGCTCGACGGCGATCATTACGTCATCAACGGCCGCAAATGGTGGTCGTCGGGCGCCGGCGATCCGCGCTGCAAGATCTATATCGTCATGGGCAAGACCGACAAGAACGCCGAGCGCCACCTGCAGCAGTCGATGATTCTCGTGCCCGCCGACGCGGAAGGCGTGACCATCGAGCGGCACCTGCCGGTTTTCGGCTATGACGACGCGCCGCACGGCCATATGGAAGTGACGCTGAAAGACGTCCGTGTACCGAAGGAAAATATCATTCTCGGGCCTGGGCGCGGTTTTGAAATCGCGCAAGGCCGGCTCGGGCCGGGCCGCATTCATCATTGCATGCGCACCATCGGCGCGGCGGAAGTCGCGCTCGAAAAGCTCGTCAAGCGCATCCTCACGCGCGAGGCGTTCGGCAAGCCGATCTTCAAACATTCAATCTGGGAGCAGCGGGTCGCCGAGGCGCGCATCGATATCGAGATGACGCGGCTTTTGACGCTGAAAGCCGCGTGGATGATGGACACGGTCGGCAACAAGGCGGCGCAAGGCGAGATCGCCATGATCAAGGTCGCCGCGCCAAGGGTTGCGCTCAAAGTTATCGACGACGCGATCCAGGCCCATGGCGGCGCCGGCGTCACCACCGATTTCGGTCTTGCGCGGGCCTATTCGATGCTGCGCACATTGCGCCTCGCCGACGGTCCCGACGAAGTCCATTGCCGCGCCATCGCCCGCATGGAGTTCAAGAAGCATTCGAATATGGCGTAAGCCGCCTATTTCAGCAGCGCGCAGTTTGCTTCCTTGTATAGCGACATGGCGCGCGCGCCTTTCGACTGGTCGTCCCGGCGCCATTGGTTTGGCGGCAGTTCAAAGCCGGCGGCGCTTTTCTTGATGACATCGTCGAATGCTTCGCGCCGCGTATTCTCGTAGATCCGGCCGAGAACGAATTCCTCATTGGTAAGGCCCTGATTGACCATTTCCATCACCACGCCCGGCACGGTGTCATTGACGACTTCCGAAGCGAAAATCCCGTCTTCGAGGATTTCGAGGAAGTCCTTGCCGGATTTGAAACCGAGACGGAACAGCCGCTGGCTTTCTTCGGTCTGAAGGGACTGCGCCGCATAAACATGACACTTGAAGGCGGTGTAGGATTTAAGGGCTAGGTGTTCGTCAACATCCGCCGCCTGCGCGCTCGCTGACGCCAGAAACGGCGCCGCCAGCAGGAAAAAAGCCCGAAATTTCATTACACACCTCCGCACGACTGGGACGTCCTGTCCCGATACGGCCCAAGTCTAGGAACCTCTTTCACCCAATGCAAACCTTGTGAAATTGCAAGCCGCGGCGGCCTGGGAAGCGTCGTTTCCCTTCCCCGGCGGGCTCGGCTATGTGTTGAAGGTCGCAATAACGGGAAAGCGCCATGGAAAACCTCGAGCCCTATCAACTCTGGCTGCTGATGGGGGCGGTCGCTTACGCCGCCTTTCTGTTCGGTCGCGCGACGGCTGGCGGCGCGTCGCCGGAAGAACGCGAGCATAAGAGGATGGAGCAGCGTCAACAGGCGGCGCAACTGTTCTCCAGCCTTTCACCCGATGCGCAACAGCAGGTCGATGAGCGGATCAGAGCCGGTAAAATTATTGAAGCGATCAAGATCGTTCGGGAGTATTCCGGCGCGGGCCTGCGCGAATCGAAGCTGGCGGTGGATGCGCGCCGGGCGAGCATGGGGGCGCTATGAGCGGCGACTTTAAGGGGCTACCCGCAGACTATTTCAAGTTTTTCAACGAGCTGCGCGAAAACAACACTCGCGAATGGTTCAACGATAACAAGCCGCGTTTTCGGTCCAGCGTGCAGGAGCCGCTCGCGGCGTTTGTCGAGGCGATGGCGCCGCGGCTTAAAAAGATTACTAAGCATATCGTCGCCGATCCACGCCTCAATGGCGGTTCGGTGTTCCGCATCTACAAGGATGTGCGGTTTTCAAGGGACAAGTCGCCTTACAAGACTCATGGCGCGGTGCAATTCCGTCATGCGCTCGGGAAGGACGCCCATGCGCCGGGCTTTTACGTTCACCTTGCGCCCGATGAAGTGTTTTACGGCGGCGGCGTCTGGGCGCCGCATCCGCCAAACCTTTTGAAGGTCCGGGAAGCTATCCGCGATAAAACCGCCGCCTGGAACAAGGCGACCGGCGGCGCGGCGTTCAAAAAACGCTTCGGCGGTATGCGCGGCGACGGGCTGATGCGCCCGCCCAAGGGGTTCGACGCCGATCACCCGGCGATTGAAGATTTGAAGCGCAAGAGTTTCTTCGCCATGGCGAACAGCAAACAAGCCGCCGCGAAAAAACCCGGCTTTCCGGACGATGTCGCCGCGGCTTTCGCCGACGCCAGGCCGCTGATGAAATTCCTGTGCGACGCGACGGGCGCGCCGTTTTAGGCGCGCTCCGGCAATTGCAGATAGGCATAGACCATGTCGGCGGCTTCGTCGGCGAGGGTTTTGCCGCTATATCGAAAATGCGATGCGGGCGACATGGTCGGGTATAGACCCTTCTCCAGAAAAATCGCGTTCAGAAAATACGCGGCGACGGCGGAAGCGCGTTTCAGGTCCTTGCGTTTTATGTGATCGGCGTAGTGAGTGATGAGCTGTTCGACGCCCTGATAGGACTGCGCTTCATATTTGTCCCAGCTGTCGTCTTCGGTGAGCTCCGGTTTGAGGCGCGCATAAAGATGAACGGCGCGAAGAAGGTGAGCTTCCTTGGCGAGGATAGCCCAGGCTTTTTGCATCAGGGTTCTCAAAACCTCGCGAAGATCATCGTTCGCTTCGATTTCCACCGCGCCGCCGGCGGCGCCCGTCTCTAGCCTTTGCTTGTAGATCTCAAGGATCACCGGGATCAGCGCATCCTTGTTTTCAAAGCGGCGGTAGACCGTCCCCACAGCGACCCCGGCGCGTTCGGCCAGCTCGGCCACCGAGACCTGATCGAAAGGCTTTTCCTTTAGCGCTTCGTCTAGCGCGGCGACGATCTTTTCCCGGGTTGCGCGGGAGCGCTCCTGATAGGCGGGTTTTTCTCCTTGACTCATCGACGTTCCATGATTATTAGGAATATGAATTCACATTCGCATTTAGATCAATTTGGGCGGGAAGTCAAGCAAAGGCGTTGTTTCGCGCGGCTTCCAACGGACCAAATCAAGCAGCTCTATAATGTGAAGGTGGATTCCTGTTCGCATAAGGCAACCGCAGGAGGATCGCGATGAGCGAGAACGAATTTGCAGCAGAAAGCGTCAAGGTCAGGATTTACAATCTGAGCTGGCTGGTCATCCCGTTTGCGCTGATCGCGATGCTTGACTGGATTTACCGGGATTTCGGCCCGGAGATCGCCGATCCGGATTACAATATCCTCGCCTTTGAAGCCGTCCTCTTTGTCTTTACCGCCGGCTATATCGCGTTTGGCCGCAGGGGCCGGTTCGCCGGGCTGACGTTTCCGAAGGGTTTTTCGTGGCTGTGGCTTGCAGGGCCGTTATGGCTCGGCGTCATCGGGCCAATCCCCCAGGCGCTTGAAGCGCTCTCCGCCGCACCGGAGAAGGCGCTGCTCTGGGGCGCAATCGCCTTGCTCGTCGCCTATAATGAGGAAGTCATCTTCCGCGGTTTGATGTTGCGCGGTCTGTTGCGCAGCCTTCGCCCTATGGCCGCGTTCATTCTTTCCTCAATCGCATTCGGATGTCTGCACCTGTTCAACCTCAATGACGGCGGGCAGCCTGTATTCGTGCTGGCGCAGGTTTTCGCGGCGTTCGGCGTCGGATCGGTGTTCGCGGTGATGACTTTGCGCAGCGGATCGGTTCTGCCCGCGATGCTGTTTCACTTCCTCGGCGATACGATTGGGCTTGCCGCGACAGGCGGGTTCGGCGCGGCGTTGCAGCAGGTAGAGATGGCGCCGTCGCTTGTGATCAGCGGCTTGATCTTCTTCGGCTGGGGCCTGTTCTGGATGTGGCGCACGATCCGCGCGGACAAGGTGATTATATGATCGCGCATCAATCCGTGTACGGCGTGTCATAGCCGCCGAAGGTTGAAATATATTCCTCGATGGTGGTGCCGTAGCCGTCCGCCGGCGTATCGGCGCCGCCTGATTCAAGGTAATCGATGAGCCCGCCGCCGAGGAGATGCCAGCCGGCCAGAAGGCCCGAGCGGGTGATGACAATACCGTTGACGGTCTCGCCTTCGTAGTCGTTGAGACCGTAATATTTGATGTAGATCCAGACCTTGTCGTAATAGCGCCGGATCGCGGCGTTCTGCGCCGGGACATTGCCGAGATAGGTCGCTTTGGAGTTGGTTCCATTGGTCTGCGCTCTGGATAGCCAGGCGCCGGCCCAGTCGTTCCTGCGCGTCTCGTCCGGCGGCGTTTCCCGGTACCAGTCGACATCGATCAGCGCGATCTCCCCGGTCTGGTAGAGGCCAAGATAACCGAGCGAGTTCTCCGCATTCGGATTGCCGCTCGACTCGCGCAAGGCGAGGGCGGCGAGGTAGTCCTCAAAACTGGGCGAAGGCAACGGTTCCGGCTCGACGGGGTCGGCCGGCTCCTCGACGGTTGGTTCTTCGGCGGCGGGTTCCGCCGGCGCCGGTCCTTCGGGCGCCGCCGGTTCCTGCTCGCAGGCCGCAAGCAACGCCGCAAGGAAAATCAGAAGACCCGCTGATTTCGCGTTCATATCCATGCTCCCCTCGAAACGGCTGGCGTCAATTATTGCTCGACAAACGCTTCACCGTCGAATTCCCAGACGACCTCAAACTCCGTTCCCCGGTTGACGATGATTTTGTCGATCGAAGGCGCATCGATGGTTTCACCGAGCGTTTCGAGGAGCGTCGTCTTCTTGCCGTCGATCAGACCGACAATCACCAGCTTGCAACCGACCCGGCCGCAGGTGACCGGCCCTTTGACGAAGGCGACAGCCTCGGGTCCGGGAAGGCTCGCGACGTCGGCCGAGGCGACGAAGATGGTAGTCTTTTTCAACGCCTCTTCCGGCGCCTTTTCGATGCGCGCGCCGAGTTCGCGCAGGCCAAGCTGATAAAGCATTTTCGAATCGGCGGGCCTGAAGACAACGCCGTTTTCCGCAATGTTCTCGCGATCCTGATAGGTGACGGCGACTTGCGCGCGCGACAGATTCTGCTGCTGCGTTGCCGAAATTTCGGATTGGCGCTGGGCCGCATCCTTATCGTCGCCGGTCGTCCTGTCTTGCGCGGCGGCCACGCCAAACGTGGCGGCGCCCACCGCGGCCAGTATTGGCAATCTAGAAAAAAACGCCACGAGACTCCCTCCTCTCGCAACAGAATATCATCAAGATTGTGACCTCACGGGAACGGGCGAGTCAACAAGCGCGATATTGGCGCATTGCCCGTCGCCTAGCCCGCAGGCTCCGCCTCGCCGGCCGGGAAGGGGCGCGAGGGCCGCGTAATCATCCAGAGCCGCGCCCCGAGAAGGATCGCCGCCGAGGCGAGAGAGACAAGCAGCCCGTACCAGACGCCGACCGCGCCGAGCGGCGTTGCAAGGCCGAGCCCGGCAGCGACCGGAAAGCCGATCGCCCAGTAGCTGACGAATGTTACCGCCATCGGAACGCGCACGTCTTTTAGGCCGCGCAACGCCTGGTTGGCGGCGACCTGCGTCGCATCGAAGAGGGCGAAGGTCGCCGCAATCGGCAAAAACGCTGCGACCAGCGCCAGCACCCGCGCGTTGTCCGGATTGTCCGCATTCAGATAAAGTCCTGCGATCGCCTCGGGGATGAGCAGCATCGGCACGGCGAAAACCATGATCGCCGCGATGCAGGCGAGGATCGAGATAACTGCGGCCCGCCGTACGCCGTCCCGGTCGCCGGCGCCTTCCATCAGCCCGACGCGCACCGCGCCCGCCATGGAAAGGCCGAGCGGCGTCATGAAGGCGATGGCGGCGACATTGAGCGCCACTTGATAGGCGGCCATTTCGTTGACGCCGATGCGACCCATGAGAAACACGGCGGCGTTGAACAGCATCGCCTCGAAGAACATCGTAAAGCCGATCGGCCAGCTTAAATTGGCGATCTCGCGGAGCCGTTTCCAGCAGGGCTTCAGAAAATTCCGAAACAGCTCGAAGCGCCGGCTTTCCTTCTCATAGTGAATGTAGACGACCAGCATTAGGAAGCCGGCCATATGCGAGATTGACGAGGCGATCCCCGCGCCCACCAGTTCGAGTCTGGGAAAGCCCCAGTTGCCGTAGATCAGCAGCCAGTTCAAAAACGCGTTGAAAAACGTCGTCAGGATAATGAAGACTAGCGGCGCGCGCGTGCGGTCGATGGCGGCGAGAAAGTTTCTGAGCGCCATCACGCCGAGCGCGAACGGAAGGCCCGGCGCAAGCGCCAGCACATAGGGCTTTGCGAGCGCCGCGGGTCCTGCCGGCTGGCCGAGCGCCAGCGCGATATGTTCGGTGAAAAAGAAAACGATCGACAGAAGCGGAATGCCGACGCCGATCGTCCACAGCCCCATGCGCACCGAGCGGCGGACGTCGTCCGTATCGTTCGGGTTGGCGCCGAGCGCCTGTGAGACCATCGGCGAGACCGCCATGGCGGGACCGAAGCCGAACAGAAACATTGCATAGAAGATGACGAGCCCGAGCGAGGCGCCGGCGAGCGCTTCGGGGCCGAGCTGGCCGATCATCAGGACGTCGACGGTGTTGATTGAAAACTGGACGAGCTGGGTCGCCGCCATCGGAAGGCCGATGGACATCAGCGCGAAGAACTCGCGCCGCCAAGGCGCCTGCCCGGCGCCCAGATCGATGGGGCTCGTCGTCATTGTCGCCGTTGTTGCTGTGTCGTCCCGGCGGGATATCCGTGGAACGCGGGCCCGATGTAGCAGAAATATTCGGCGGATAAACCGCCTGGGGGCGGGGTTAAGCCCGGATAAACGCGGTTTTGAGAGATTGTGACCATTGAGACGCACCGGCGCATCGCCTTACGGTGCAGTGTTGATGCAACGCAAAAGAAAACGGTTTTGCTGATGCATAGAATTCACGTCGTCGGAACCGGCCCGCGCACCGGCACGACCTTGATGGTCGAGGCGATCGCCGCCTGTTGCGATGTGGATATGATCGGCAATCATGAAGACCCGATCTGGCGCTGGCCGCCGCGCGCCGGGCGGATTTATCTGACCAAGCGTCCGCGCGATCTGCTCGTTGCAGAAACCGCGCTGCGCGCCAATCCATATCTTTATGTGATCTGCATGATCCGCGATCCGCGCGACATGATCGTCAGCAAGCATCGTCACAGCGAAGACGGTCTTTACTGGGCCGGCCTGAATTTCTGGAAGAACCGCGCGCCGTTGTTGAAGAAACTCCGCGGCCATCCGCGTTTTCTGGTCGTGCGCTATGAAGATCTTGTGCGCGATCCGGACGGCGTGCAGGCGGCGCTCGAAAATGAGATGCCGTTCCTGAAACCGAAGGCGCCGTTCTCGCGCTTTCATGAGGCGGCGAAGCCCTCAGCGGATGCGGAAAAGGCGATGGGCTCCGTACGGCCGATTTCCTCTTCAAGCATTGGCAACTGGCGCCAGCACAAATCCCGCGTTGCGGGACAACTGAAGTTGCACGGGCCGATTACGGAAGACCTGATCGCTTTCGGTTACGAAACCGGCGTTGCCTGGGAAGGCGAGCTTGAGGGCGTCGCGCCTGACGAAACACCGAGCTATTGGGGCGACGGCGACCAGTCCAAAGCCTATGCAAACATGCAAAAACGGCGGCGCCTGAAAGCGCTCTGGATGCTTCTCGGCCATGTGGGTTTTCTCGCGGCGTTGAAGGCGAGGCTCAAACCCTCAGCGTAAGGCGCGATCGACGGTCTTGCTGCTTTCGCCGTCCAGTAGGGCGAAGTCGAATCGGCCGTCATTCAGCAATTGCGACGCGGCGGCGAGGCTCGCATAGGCCTTACGGGCGAGCGCGCCGCCGATTGAAATACGCGCGGCGCCGGCTTCGGCGAAATCCGCAACGGCGCAGTGCGCAAGCGCGCCTATCGCAAGGGCGTTGACCGGCTTTGAAACCGCAGCGCAAACGGCGCGCACCGCGTCCATGTCCGGCAGGCCCGGCGCGAACAGGATGTCGGCGCCGGCGTCGGCAAAAGCGGAGAGCCTTGAAATCGTCTCATCGAGGTCGCTCTTCCCGTAAAGAAACGCCTCGGCGCGGGCGGTGAGCACAAAACCGTTCGCCGACCCGCGCGCCGCTTCTGCGGCGGCGGCGATGCGTTCTACCGCCAGCGCGCGCTCGATGATCGGCGCGTCGCGGTCGCCGGTGGAATCCTCAATCGAGCCGCCGCAAAGGCCGGTCCCGGCTGCAAGCCGGATCGTTTCGCTCGCATCCTCCGGCGCGAGGCCGAACCCGTTTTCAAGATCGGCGCAGACCGGGATGTCGACGGCGCCCGCTACCTCGCGGCAATGGGCGAGGGTTTCCTCGCGCGTCACGCCATAGTCGCGCCGTCCCCTGGTGAGCGCGAAACCGGAACTCGTCGTCGCCAGCGCTTTGAAGCCGAGGCTTTCAAGAATGCGCGCCGAACCGGCGTCCCACGGATTGGGAACGATCAGCGGCGCGCCGGGCGTGTGCATGGCGCGGAAGCGGGCGGTTTTTTCTGTGTCGGTCATGTTCGGTTCCATGCTTTTGAGTATTGACTACGGAAGAGGGTATCACTGGCGCGGTTTCCAGCCACCCGGTTATTGCGCTCTTTCCGTCATTCAACCGTCAGCGGCTCAAGGCCGGTTTCGGCGGCGATCCAGCCGGAAAGCGCTTCGATGTCGCGAACGATGATCGCGCCATAGCCGGTTTCGATGAGTTCTTCCCCGCGCAGAAACGCGACCGCCTGTCCGAGCGCCACACGCGAGACCCCAAGCGTTTCGGCGAGTTCATGCTGCGTGATATTAACGACATGCGTGTCTTCATCGGGCGCTGCGAATTCCAGCAGCCGCTTGGCGAGGCGCGTGCGCAACGGCAGCCGCCTTTCGTCGTCGAGCCAGCCGACAGCAAGGGCGAGATTGCGCGTTAAATGTTTCAAGAGATGGTCGCGCAGCGCCGGCCGCCGGTCGAGCAGCGCGAAGAACGGCGCGCGCGTAATCTGGTTGATTTCAGTTTCGCCGATAGCGGTTGCGTCATGGGTGCGCGGCAGGCCGGCGAATAGCGTGAACTCGCCGAAACTGTCGCCGGGATTCATGCGCGTCGTCGCCACCCTCACGCCCTCCGCATCGGTGGCGCTGAACAGGACGGCGCCGCTGACAACAATCGAAAGACCCGGCTTGCGGTCGCCGCGCTGGTGAATGAGCTGACCGGGGCGGTAGCGGACCAGCGCGCCGATGCGGGCGAGATCAGCCTGCAGATCGGGCGGCATGTCGCGCAAAAGGCCGCCCAGCGCCGCCTCAGGCGGGGTTTTCATGGGGCGCGCCATAAATGCAAAGAAGTTAGCATTTTGCGAGCCTAGCCCGTGCCATACTTCTCCGCAAGCACGACATCAGGGAGGTCGTCATGAAACCGGAAATGCTGGTTATCCTCGGGATTTTCTTTTCCTTCGGCGTCATTGAGTTTTTCCGTACGGACCTGTTCCACAAGAACGGTCAGAAAAAACGGGACGGGATTTTCGAAATCCTCAGCGTCCTGGCGCTGGTGTTCTTCACCCAGCCTTTCGCGCTTTTCATGGGCGCCTATGTCACATCGCTGATCGCGCCGCAGGCGGAAGGCGCGCTCGCCGGCCTGCCGTTCATCGCGGGTTTTGCGTTGTTCCTCATCTTCGACGACCTGACGCAGTATTGGTGGCACCGCGCGTCGCATTCGCTCCCCTGGCTCTACAAGCTGCACCGTCCCCATCATGACGCCGCCTATATGTCGATCCGCGTCGTCTACCGGAACAACATTTTCTATTACGCGCTGATGCCGGGCCTGTGGCTTTCGGGCGCGCTTGTCTATCTCGGTCTCGGCTGGGTTTATGCTTTCTACATCGTCATCAAAATGGCGGTGATCTACGGCGCCCATTCGGACGTGCGCTGGGACAGGCCGCTTTATGAAAACAGGTTCACCGCGCCGGTCATGTGGCTGGTCGAACGCGTGATCTCGACGCCGGCGACCCACCACGCCCATCACGGCAAGCACAAGGCCGACGGCGTCACCAACTACAAGGGCAATTACGGCAATCTTCTGTTTTTCTGGGACGTCCTGTTCGGTACGGCGCTGATCACGCGCCGGTACCCGAAAGAGTTCGGCGTCGAAAATCTCCCCGAGACGAGCCTCGGCGAACAGCTCGTCTGGCCGCTGATCTCGACGGGACGCAAAACGCCGTCTCCGGAAACAAGGACGGCTTAACGGTTCTCCCCCATAGTAGCGTAAACGCCCGGCTGTCTTTCATGGCGGCCGGGCGTAATCTTTTCGTAGATTACCAGCCGTCTCACGGTGCTGTGAGGCGGCCCGGCGCCGAATTATGAGGCTATTAAGCGAGGGTTTGATATATCTTTCCCGGCCTGCTGATTTTATAGAGTAGCGGGCTTGGAGGCGTTTGGGTGAAGATACCCGGAACATTGATAGCTGGGGCCATGATCGGTCTTGTCGCTGGCGCTGCAGCGACCGCTTTTTTCATGGCGTCCGTCGGCGGGAACGGCGGGGCGCAGGAAGATGCGCGCGGCGGACCGGCCCGCGGCGGCTATCAACCGACCGTGGTCATGACACTCGCCGAGGAAGCCGCCGTTTCGCGCACTATCGAAGTGATCGGACGCGCGCGCGCGCTGAAAAGCGTTTCCATCACATCGGAAGTCACCGGCCTCGTTGAAGCAGTCAATATCGCGCCGGGGCAGCGTGTCGAACTGGGCGACGTTCTTGTCCAGATCGACGACGATCAGCAGCAGGTCGCGCTCGCCCGCGCGCAGGCGCAGTTTCCGATCGCCCGGGACAACGCCGCGCGTTATCGCGATCTTGAATCCGACGAAGCCGCGTCGGCGCTCGAATCCGAGCAGGCCCAGACCAATTTCAACGCCGTTCAAGCAGAACTGCGCGCCGCCGAAGTCGCTGTCGCGCAACGCAAGATCACGGCGCCGTTCAACGGCATCGCCGGGCTTACGGAACTCGAGCCCGGGGATTATATCCGCGCGGGCGATATCGTGACGACGCTGGACGATACGTCTTCGATCATCATTGAGTTCGCCGTGCCGCAGGAATCGGCGGGTTTCGTCAATATCGGACAGGCGGTCGCCGCGACGCTGACGTCAGACATCGGCGCTGCATATGAAGGCGAGATCACGGCGATCGACAGCCGGGTCGATCCCGTCTCGCGCACGCTGCGCGTCGAAGCGCGGGTCGGCAATGAGCGAGGCCGGCTGATACCCGGCGCCGTGCTGGCCATCTCGACAACTGCGATGGGCGAGCAAGCGGTCGCTGCGCCGGGGCTCTCTGTGCAGTGGGATCGTGCGGGCGCCTATGTCTGGCGGCGTAACAAGGATGGCGTGGCGGAACGCGCCGGCGTCGTCATTCTGCAGCGTACGGATGAAACCGTGCTGGTGGAAGGCGAGCTGAAACCCGGCGACGTGATCGTCTCCGAGGGCGCCGACCGCGTGCGCCGCGGCGTGCCGCTGCCGGAACCGGTATCGAGCCGTGGCGGCGTTTCCGGAACGACATCCGCAGCCGACCAGGAGTGAGGCGAGGCGATGGCCGCCGCTCATCAGAAATCGGATTATAGCGGCGGTTTTGTCGGCGCATTCATCCGGCGGCCTATTCTGGCGGCTGTCTTGAGCCTGCTGATCGTCATTGCCGGCCTCGCCGCCTTTTTCGGCGTCGAAGTGCGCGAGCTTCCCGATGTCGACCAGCCGGTCGTATCCATTGACACGAGCTATCCCGGCGCGACGCCCGAAACCGTGGATGCTGAAGTGACGGCTATAGTCGAAAGCGCTGTCGCGCAGGTCGACGGCGTTAAGAATATCTCTTCTGAGTCCAGTTTCGGCGACAGCGACGTAACGGTGGAGTTCACCAGCAGCGTCGACATCAATATCGCCGCGACCGATGTTCAAAACGCCATCTCGTCGCAATCGGACGAGCTTCCCGAAGAGATCGAGCTGCCCCGGGTGCGCAAGGCGGACTCGAACGGTTCGCCGATGATGCGCCTTAGCGTGTCGGCCTCGGGTATGGATGACGGGGACATCGCGCGGATTGTCGACGATGTGATCCTGCCGCGATTGCAGGCTGTCGAAGGCGTGGCGCAGGCGGACGATTACGGCGTCAGAAACAAACTTATTCGCATCCGCGTGCTGCCGGTCTCTCTCGCGGCGCGCGGTTATACGGTTGAGGATGTTGCGCGGCTCGCCGCGACGGCGGCGCAATCGACGCCGAGCGGACGGCTGAGGAGTAATACGCAGCAGATATTGATCCGCGCCGAGGCGCCCGCGACGACCCCGGAACACATCGCGGCCCTGCGCCTTGACGCCCAGACCCGCCTTTCCGACGTCGCTGTCGTTGAGTGGGGGTATGAAGATGAAACAAGAACGGCGCGCATTGACGGCGATCCCGGCATCGGCATCGGCATAATCCGTCAGGCGCAGTCCAACACCATGGCGGTGTCAGCCGGCGTCCGCGCGGCGGTCGCCGAACTCGAACAATCGCTGCCGAGCAATGTGCGGATCACCGTGCCGGTCGACGATTCTATTTTCATCGCCGAAGCGGTGCGCGAGGTGTTCAAGAGTCTCCTGTTCGCGACGGCGATCGTCGTGTTCGTGATCTTCATGTTCCTGAGGTCGCTGCGGGCGACGATGATTCCGGCGGTGACCATCCCGATATCGCTGCTCGGTACAATCGCCGCCATTTATCTTGCGGGTTTCTCGATCAACCTGATCACGCTTCTGGCGCTGGTGATGGCGTCGGGGCTGGTCGTCGACGATGCGGTCGTCGTCACCGAGAACATTCAGCGCTGGCGCGGCAAGGGCGCCGGCAAGCGCGCCGCGGCGGTCCTCGGCACGCGCGAGATCGTTTTCGCTGTTCTGGCCACCACCGTCACGCTGGCTTCCGTTTTCATCCCGATTTCTTTCCTGCCGGGACAGGCGGGCCGGCTGTTTTCCGAGTTCGGCTTCGTGATGGCTTTCGCCGTGGCGGTGTCTTCCTTTGTGGCGCTCACCTTGTGTCCCGTGCTGACGGTCAAACTCGGCCGCGAGCATCGCGCTGAAATGGATCACGGGAGCGAAAAGACACAGCCGGATGGCCCCCTTACGCGGATATATGGCCCGGCGCTGCGTTTTACATTGAACCGGCCAGTCCTGATTTCCGCCGCCGCGCTGGTCTTCGCCGCTGGCGCGATCGGCGCCTTTCAGGCGGCGCCGAAAGAACTGACTCCCGAGGAAGATCGCGGCCGCGTATTTATCTCGCTTTCGGGACAGGAGGGGTCGAGCTTTCAATATCTTGACCGCAAGGTGCTGGAGATCGAACAGCGCCTTCAGCCTTTCGCCGAAAGCGGCGAGGTGACGGCGATCACGTCGATCAACGGCGTCGGCGGCGGGTTGCGGTCTTTTGTGATCCTGATCCTGCCGGACTGGTCGGACCGTAATTTCTCGCAACATGAGATCGAACAGAAAGTGCGCGATCGCCTTAGCGACATCGCCGGCGTGAGCATCAATGTCCGCAGAGGCAACTCGCTCGGCATTCGCGGCGCGGGGCAGGGGCTTCGCTTTGCTGTCGTCGGGGATGACTACGGCGCGGCGGCGGCGGCGGCGGACGCCATGGCTGCGCGCATGATGGCCTCGCCTTCGTTCGCCGACGTGCGCACCGACTTCCAGACATCCCAGCCGCAGGTGACGATCGAGATCGACCGTGAGGCGGCGACGGCGCTTGGCGTGCCGGTGACCGCCATCAGCCGGACCGTCCAGGTGCTCGCCGACGAATATAAGGCGGCGGAAATATTTGTCGGCGACGATATCATCAACGTCATGATGTCGGGCGCGGGCGAGCCGGTAAACGATCCCACCGATCTCGCCAATATTTTCCTGCGGGCCGCCAATGGCGATTTTGTGCCGCTGTCCTCGCTGGCGACGGTGCGCGAAGTCGCTGTCGCCGCCGAACTGGCGCGTGAGCAACGCCGCCGCGCGGTGCCGGTCACTGCAGAGCTCGCCGACAATGTTCCCCTTGGCGATGCGGTGAGGGAAATGCGCGCAATCGCCGCCGACATGCTGGAAGGCAATCTGTCTGTAACGCTTCTGGGGGAGGCGAAAGTTCTGCAAGAGTCGAGCAATGCGACGCTCATCGTATTCGCCTTCGCCGGACTCATCGTCTTTCTCGTGCTCGCCGCGCAGTTCGAGAGTTTCGTCAGTTCCCTTATCATCATGGTGACGGTGCCGTTCGGTCTCGCCGCGGCGATCTACGCAATCCTGATTACCGGCGGTTCGATCAACTATTACAGCCAGATCGGACTGGTGCTGCTGATCGGCGTCATGGCCAAGAACGGCATTCTGATCGTCGAGTTCGCCAATCGCCAGCGCGATGAAGGCAAGAGCGTGCGCGAGGCTGTCGAGACCGCAGCCATGGTGCGTCTGCGCCCGGTCCTGATGACGGCGATCTCGACGCTGCTGGCCAGTCTGCCGCTCATTCTTGGCGCCGGCGCGGGCGCGGAAAGCCGCGCGGCGCTCGGTTGGGTGATTTTCGGCGGGCTCGGCTTTGCAACGGTCTTCACGTTGTTCCTGACGCCTGTAGCGTTCCTGCTTTTCGCCGGGCTGTCCCAGCCGCGCATTTCAGAAAGCGATAAGGTCGCGGCGGAACTGGCGAGCGCCCCGGGTCATTAGGCCGGCGTTCGGTCAGCTCAAATGAAGGCCGAGGCTGAAATATTTTAGCGCGGCTTCGATCCGGCTTTTAACGCCGAGTTTGTCAAAGCTGCGCCGGACATATGTGTCGATGGTGCCCTTCGACAGGCCGAGTTGCTCGCCGATTTCAATGTTGGATTTGCCGGAAATGATGCCGACCAGGATCTGGCGTTCGCGTTTGGAAAGCGTGGCTTTCTGCAGGCGCGTCAGTTCCCGGTAGCGGTAATAATACTCGCTGAAGATCAGATGAAGGCGGCGCAGGTCTTCGGGTTTGAGATCGGGACGCGGCTCCGGAAAGGCGGCGACGAAATAGGCGGCGACGCCGGGCTTGGCGATGACCGGCGTCGCCACACCGTCCTTAAGGCCTGAGTCCTCCATCGCCTGAAACAACGCTCTTTGTTCATCGGTGAAGGAAAAGTCATTCTTGATGCGATTGTAATGAACGGGCGCGCCATTCGCCATTGCGGCCTCGAAAAACGGGTCGCCGCCGGAGCGGTATTTCTGATAGGCGGCTTTTGCGCTTTCGGAAAATGTGGAGACGATGGGATCCCAGTTTGAGCCCCTGATGGTCGCGCCATAGGGCAGTTCCCGGCCGCTGTAGACGGTTGCGCCCATGCCGGAGAGCGCTTCATGGAGGATCTCGCCGAGCTTTTCCGGATCGTTCTCGCCTTGAAGGCGCCGCAGGTAGTCTTCAAGCGTCATTGCACCGTCACGCATGGAGGCGGCGCGCCATGGTCGGGCCGCCGTCAGTTCAAATCGCCGTGAGGAAATACAAAACACCCCGATAAAAGCGCTTTCGGCGCAGTTTTGTCCAGCATTTGCAGGACAGACAATCTAGGACGATTGCCCTAAGCAGCCCGGCCCCCAAGAGGGCGAAGGTGTTTTTACAAGAAAGTTGCATCGATGAGTATCAGCGCCATACGCTCGAAAACGCAGGAAATAGAAAGACTTGCGCAAAGCGAGACCGGCAGCGTGCATGACTGCCTGAAGCTGCTGCTGGAGCTTTTTTCAGAAGCGGAACAGGTGCTCGACCAGATTGACGCCAATGATGAGCGCGCCTTCCGGCTGCGCGACGAAGTCATCGAAACCCAGGCGCAAATTCTCAACAAGGCGGCGGCGCTGAAAGCGCCGTTGATCAGGGATGCGCTCTATAAGCTGGCCCTCTGGCGGTGGTGGTCTGCGTCGGAAATCGATGCGAAACCCGACGCCATGTGCCCGGCTGACGCCGTCGTTTACTCCGCCTTTCTCGATCTCGCCGAAATTCTTGGCGAACGCGGCGTGCTGACCGATCAAGACCTGACGCAGAAGCGCTGAGTTGATCAGCGCCGCGCGCGAATCAAATGGATCGCTGAAGCGGAATAAGCCGCGAAAGTGAAAGTGAAAGCGGAGACGGGCGCCGTCAGGCGTCCGCCTCTTCGACGGTTTTCGGCGCCCGCGCTTCCTTGTCCATGCGCTTCATGGCTTTTTGCAGCTTTTCAAAGGCGCGCACCTCGATCTGGCGCACCCGTTCGCGGGAGACGCCGTAAACCTGGCTGAGCTCTTCGAGCGTCGAGGGATTATCTTTCAGCCGCCGCTCGGTGAGGATGTGCTGCTCGCGTTCGTTCAGGGTCGCCAGCGCCTGCTCAAGCAACCCCATGCGCATCTCGTATTCGTCGTCATTGGCGAGCTTCATTTCCGGATTGACGGCGTCGTCGTCAACGAGCCAGTCCTGCCATTCGCCGCCGCCGTCGGCGTCCTTCGACATCGGGGCGTTCAAGGACGCCTCGCCGCCGGACATCCGCCGGTTCATGCTGATGACGTCGTCATGAGTGACGCCGAGCTTGGTGGCGATGTGCTCGACCTGTTCGGGGTTCAAATCGCCTTCGTCGACGGCGTCGATCTGGCCCTTGATCTTCCTCAGGTTGAAGAAGAGTTTTTTCTGCGCGGCGGTGGTGCCGATTTTGACGAGCGACCATGAGCGCAAAATGTATTCCTGAATGGAAGCGCGGATCCACCACATGGCGTAGGTGGCGAGGCGGAAGCCCTTTTCCGGATCGAAGCGCTTGACCGCCTGCATCAGGCCGACATTGCCTTCGGAAATGACTTCGCCGATCGGCAGGCCGTACCCGCGATAGCCCATGGCGATTTTCGCCACGAGCCGCAGGTGGCTGGTGATCAGCTTGTGCGCGGCGTCCGGATCCTCATGCTCGACGAAACGCTTCGCGAGCATGTATTCCTCGTCCTTCTCCAGCATCGGAAACTTGCGGATCTCGGCGAGGTAGCGCGACAGCGAGCCTTCCGGCGTCAGGGCGGCGGTGGTGGTCAAAGCATTACTCATCGGCGCATCTCTCTCCTTCGCGCAGCATCATACTCGTCGAGGCCGTTTAGGTCCAAATGGCGGAAGTCCCCGGAAAAGACGCTCTTGGCGGCGTTTGGCTCCTATATGGGGGCTGATGGGGAAATCCCAAGGGCGGACGGCCTTGATCTCTTGATAGCGCCCTTTTTCGCCGGAATTAGGGCGGTTTTCCAGTCAATTGGGGCTCTCACGCGTGCAAAAAGGCGTGAGGGAGGGATCGTTGCCGGAAGAGCGCATGCCGCCGCCGAAAGGGGCGGCGTAAGCCCGGCGGGGCCGGTTTTTATAGTTAAGATCGGCGTTCCGGGATGTGCTGTCGATTTTCTACAATATCAAGCCGGACCAATACTGATAACGCGAAGGCGAGACGCTGATAACGTCAGTGTCTTTTCAGTTGTAACAGTATGGGGGCGTATCATGGTTATCAGCGTAAAAAGGGCCGTTGCGGCCCTTATCGGGTTTACGCTTGTCGGCGGCGCGGCGCAGGCGGGCGTCATCACTTATTCGGATCAAACGGCGTTTCAAAATGCGCTCACCGATGGTTTCACGGTGATCGATACATCGGCGAATGTCGGCGATACGACAGAGCAGCTTTCGATAGAAACAGCGGGCGCCGAATTCTTCGGTCCGTCGTCCTATGTGCGGTCCGACGGATTGATTTTGAACGGCCAGTTTTTTCTTGGCGCCGCCACGCCGAGCCTCGGCATCAACTTCGACGGCGGCGTCGCCGGCGTCGGCGCCTGGGCGAACGCCTATGACGGCGGACGCATTCAGATTTACAGCGGGCTCAACGGTACGGGAACGCTGCTTGGGGAAGTCGGCTACGGAAGTCCTTCCGGCGTCATGTTCGGCGGTATTACGTCGACGGACCTGATCTATTCAGCGATCTTCACCTGCGATTTCAATTACGATCTCGCTTGCGGCCTGATCGATCCGACATTCGGCGCGGTTACGGTTGCGGATACGGGCGGGGCTTCCGAAGTGCCGCTTCCGGCGGCGCTCTGGCTGTTTATCGCCGGCGCAGGGGCGCTCGGCGCGGCGGGCCGCCGCAAGAAAACCTAGGGGGAGAGCCCGGCTCCCCAGGGGGCCGGGCTCATTTTTTCGCGCAAGGCTAGCGGTAAAACCGGATCTTGAATTTGACGTTCCGGGTGAGGCGCACGAAATGCGGGACGGCGGGTTCGATCACGCCATGCCCGCCGGCGTTGATGCGCTGTTCGCGCAAGGGCGGCCCGGGGATCACATAATCGAGGGCGCCTTCAAGAACGAGCAGTTCCCCCCAGACGTCCGGCTTGGTTTGATGAAGGCTCCTAAGCTTGTCGGGCGCTGTTTCCTGCGTGAAGACCTCCGTCTCGGCATAGCAGGTCGTAGTCTCTGGCGGCGTCTTTGACGCTTCCGCCGCCGCCAGTTCCGGCGCGCCGAACATGGCGAGCTTGAGACTCTGGGCGATGCGTTCGGCGCGCTCTTGAAAATACCGGACGGCGGCGGGCGAGGGGGCGGTGTCCTCGAGCGTCTGCCTGAACAACGCCAGCCAGATTTCGAAGTGCCAGGGCCTGACGCGCGCGAGTTTCTGATGCGCCGGCACAGGCTTGCCGGAATAGCGCCCGGCATTCAGCGCAACAGACGCCCAGAACGCTTTCATCTTCGCAAGATGCGGCGCCCAGTCGTCCTTGATGGCTTCGTCGAAAATTGGCGCAAGCAGCGGGTGCGCCCGCACGCGTTCGTAAAACGTGTCGACAAGCAATGAGATATACGTCTCGTCTATTCCCATTGCGGCGGCTTTTTCCTGAATTTCACGGCGGCGCTCATCAGCGCTCCTGATGCTGTCAAGCATCACGCCGCCTCCGCCAGCAAGGCGCGCAGTTTCGCATTGCGGCCGGTCAGGTCTTCGAGCGTGTAATGGTCGAGCACTTCAAGAAAGGCGTTCAGGGCCTCGTTGAGCGCGCCTTTCAATCGGCACGCCGGCGTGATGGCGCACTCGTTTTTTCCGCCCTGGAAACATTCGACTATCGCGAGGTCAGCTTCCATGAGCCGAACGACGGCGCCGACATTGATATCACGCGCCGGTCCGGCGAGACGCAAGCCGCCCGCCCGCCCGCGAACCGTTTCGATAAAGCCTTCGCGGCCCAGTATGTGCGCGACCTTCATGAGGTGGTTCTTCGATATCCTGTAGCGCGCCGCCGCGCCGGCGATGGTGCATAGCGTGTCCTTGTTCACGGCGAGGTGCATCAGGAGGCGCAGGGCGTAGTCGGTTTGCAGGTTCAATCTCATCGGGACCTCTAAAAAGATGCATTTTATATATTGCAATTTCAGAATTTTGCAAGATATAAGATGCATATAATATACATCTTAAAATCAGGAGGCGAAAATGAGCATGGCGGCGCTGCAAAATCTGGAAACATCGGTCCTTGAAGCCGAGCTTGAAGACGCGCGCTCCCCGGACAGGAAGCCGAGACCGGCGCTGGTGGCCGCGTCAGCCGGGCGCCGGGCGAACACGGCGATGCATGGCGGCGTCTTCAAGGCGCTGGCGGGGATCAATGCATTTATCCTCGGCGTTTTCTGGCTGACATTCCAGGGAGACAAGGAAGCCCTGTTCATGGTGGCGATCAGCGCCGTCTACCTCGCCGCCTATATGGGCACGCCCTATATGATGCTGCGCGCCGGCGGCAAAAAGCGCGATGACGTCATGCCCATGGGCGCTTTTCTCGATGAACCGTTTGAAACCTGGACGGGCGTCATCACAGGAAAGGAAGCTGCCTTGCAGGTCTTGCTGATCCCTGCGGCGATCGCGGTCGCGGTTTCCGGCATGGGGCTGATCATTGCGCTGGCCCGATAGCCGCGCCCGCAGCGCTTGAGGCTCAGAGCGCCTTCAGCGTGTCGTGGAGTTTTTGAAAATCCGCCGGGGCTTCGCTTTCAAACCGCAACGCCTCGCCGGTGACCGGATGAACGAAGCCCAGCACTTTTGCGTGGAGCGCCTGCCGGCGGAACTTGCGGATCGCGGAGATCGCCCGGTCGGCGGCTTCATCGCCCGGTTTCAGACCGGCAAGGCCGGGGCCCCGGCCATAGGTCTGGTCGCCGATCAGCGGGTGGCCGATAGAGGCGAGATGCGCGCGAATCTGATGCGTGCGGCCGGTTTCAAGGCGGCACTCGATGAGCGAGGCGAGCGCGTCGCCTTTGAGTTTTGCGCGGGCCCGCCCGAACGTTTCGATCACCTTGTAATGCGTGACGGCGCGGCGCGCGCCCTGCCGCGGAACATAGTCTTCCGTTTCGTCATCCCACTCCATCTCTTCAACGACCGTCATCTTCTTGCGGTCGGTTTGCGCGCGGGCGAGCGCTGCATCGATGGTTCCGACGCCGGGCCGCGGCGCGCCGACGGCGATCGCCGCATAGACGCGTTCTATGTCGTGTACGGAAAAAGCTTCGGTGAGGCCCTGATGGGTTTTGTTGTTCTTGGCGACCACCAGAAGACCGGACGTATCCTTGTCGATGCGGTGGACGATCCCCGGTCGCGCGACGCCGCCGATGCCGGAAAGGCTCATCCCGCAATGATGGATCAGCGCGTTGACGAGCGTGCCGGTCCAGTTGCCGGCCGCCGGGTGAACGACCAGTCCCGCCGGCTTGTCGACCACGATGAGATCGGCGTCTTCAAAGACCACCTTGAGGGGAATGGCCTCGCCTTTCGGCTCGGGGTCTGCCGCCGGCGGCACCGTCAGCCGATAGGTTTCACCTTCCCGCAACTTCCATGAAGGATCGGTAAAAACCGCGCCGTCGCGGGCGAGCGCGCCGCCTTCGATCAGCGCTTTCAGCCGCGTCCGGGTGAGGTCCTCGATCTCGTCCGACAACCATTTATCAAGCCTTGCGCCGGCATGATGGGGGCCGATATCGAAATCGAAAACGTCGCCCTCAGGGGAGGGTGCGGCGTTTTCGGGGTTGAGAGGCGGGCGGTCGCTTGTCATAAGCCAGCGGTCTAGCGGCTGGATCGCCGATAGGCCAGACCGGCGCCTTGGTCGCCGCGAAGGAGCAGGAACGTGAAATTCAAATTGGCTGACGAGGACGGGCGCGCCGAGGAGCCCCTGGAGTTCGATAACGCTGAGGCCGCCGCGCCTTCCCGCGCGCCGTCCGGGGCGGGGTCGCTCGCCTCTGCGATCGGCGCAAGAAACCTCCTGATCATCATCATCACGATGCCGTTCGTGTTTCTGGTCGTGGTGATGACCATCATCGCGGTGTTCGGCAATCCGGATAAGGACCGTCTCGCCGAGGACAGCGCGACGCCGGGCGCCGTGCGCTCGACCCCGGTCGCGACCCTTGAAGAGCCGGCGCTGGAAACCCGCGGCGTCGTGTTGCCGGTTGCGGCGGCGTCGACGAATGACGGGTCCGTTATCGCGCTGCCCCTGGGCGGCGAGGCGGGCGCGATCGCCCTTGACGGCGACCAGCTTGCGGTTCGCGTTGACGGTGAGAATGGCGCGATGATCGTGATTTACAATCTTGCAGAGGACCGCGTCGTCAAGACGGTGCCGCTGGTCGAGGCGAGCGGTTCGGCGATGACCCTTGGCGAGGCGGCGCAGCCGGTCGATCTCGCTGAAGACCAGTACGCCAATGACGGCGCGCCGGAAGCGCCGAGCCTATCTATTCGCCGCGGCGAAGACGGTTAGGCGACTTTGGTTTTCTCGCGGCAGGCCTGAACGATTTCGTTCGCGTCCGGATCCTGAACATACTGGCCGTTCTCAAACGACGTAATCAGGATCTTCCGGATGCTCGCATCGGTGGCGTCTTCATCGAGGCATTCGCACCATTGCGGCAAGTTCCGGTCATCGCTTTTGCACAGTGACAGGAGCTCGTCCGACGGCGCCGCCGAAGCGCTTAGGTTCAGTGCGAAAACACTAAGCGCGCCGATAACGGCTGCGCCGGCGCCGGTAAGCGCCACTGTTTTCATCTTTTTCATTCCTTTCACCTCTGTCTCCCCTATCTCGCAAGGCTACTCAAAACCAGACTTTTCAGACTAAGATTTACTCCCCTTGGAACGCTTCTTCTCGTAGAGCGTTTCCTCGCATTTATAGCGAATTTTCGCGTTTTCATCATCCAAGTCAAGCGGCGCGCCGCGCTTGTCCGTGGCGAATTCAAGCTCGGCCGAATCCTTGTTAAACCCTTGAATTAAAAGCTGCGACAGGCCGCCATCGGTCCAGTAATTGCCATGCGCCGCAGAGGGGTCGGCGAAATCGAGCCCGAACAGCGAGCGCGGCGGGGTCACGGAAATCAGGACCTCGGTGACGCTCGGGCAGAGCGCCCAGTCGACGTAATCTTCGACAAAGTCGCCGACGAGAAGGCGATAGCTCAACAGATCGTTCGGGTCTGAAACAGAGACCAGCGACATCTTGCCGAACCGGCGCTGGGAAAGCCTCAGGTCTGGATCGCTGCAAAGCGCTTCCTGCGTTTTGTATTCGGCGAAGCCGAACCGCTGGTTTCCTGTCTTGTCGACGACCTGTTTATATTCGCCGCTGTATCTCTTCTTGTTCCGCCATGGCACCCCGGCGAAGCTGAAAAAGTCTTCCTGCAACCCCTCTTGCAGGAGCGGCAACTGGTTCGCCAGCATGATCAGCGTCACGTCGCGGGTGTTGAGATAGCCGCCGATATTGGTGAAGGGATTGATCTCGCCGGGCTTTTCATCGTCCTGAATGGAGAAGGCGTCGAGAAAGATGCGGCTGCCCAGAGAGTGCGTGACCGCAACGAAAGAGTCGTTGGCGGCGATATCCGCCGCCCTTACCTGTGCGGGTTCAAGGCGGGCTTTCACGGTGTCGATGAGCGGGCAGGCTTCAAAGTCGCTGCTGTCGATCGACTGGGAGTCCGGATAATCGTCCCAGTCGCCGGACAGCATCCAGCATGAGGCCTGCCGCACATGGCCGCGCACGTCGGTCGCGTTGTCGCCGAGATATTTGACCGGGTCGATGACCTGCTGGTTGAAGAAGGTTTTGACGGTGTTGTTGACGGAAGCGCGCAGCCGCGCGGTGTCCTTGTCGAAGTCCAGAATTTTCTTCCGGGCTCCTTCATTATAGCCGCTCCACAGCACTTCGAAGGCGAGGAGTTCGCGCGTTTCCGCAGTGTTGTAGTATCGCGTTATGTTGAGCCAGCCGAGCTGATCGCCGCCATAGGCGCCGCAGCCGAGCGAATCGCAGCGGGCGCGGCCGAGACGGATGCGCTTCTGCTCCACATTGCGTTTCTTAAGCCCAAGCCCGCTGGCGATCGTTCGGACAAAAGGTTCTGAATAGTTCTCCGCATGCGGGCCGATACCATGAACGATCAGCATACGCATTGTCTGGATGTTATCGGATGTCGTGGTGTCTGCGATCGTGTCGCCGAGGCCTTTAAACCCTTCGCCGTCCACACGGCACAACCGGTCTTCGACCTTGTCGTCCGTGTCGAGGATCGCCTGGGTCACGCCCTTCGCGATCGATGCGCAGCCCGGAAGCGTTAACGCGCAAAACAATAGCGCGAGCCGCCTGAATTTCGTTGCGCGCAATATCTCAATTGCGCAATGCAGCATAGATGATAAAACAGTCATGACGCATATCCCCCCGGACGGCGCGGCAACGGCCTAATCGCGGCTTTATAGCGGGTAATACAGTCACATGCATGCACTTTTTATGACAGGCCTGAATTTAGGGCGCTCTGAGGCGATTGCGCCGCCGAGCCGCTGTGGTTAATCTGCCCGCCAATCAAGTTTACATAGAGGGGTAGAATATGTTTGGGGTGAGAATTCTTTCAGCGGCGACGGCCTATTCTGTCGTTCTGCTCGAAGTTTATTCCGGCGTGATCAAAGGGCCGACCTGGTGGGTGTGGCCAGGCGCGCTCGTGCTGTCGTTATTAACAGCCGTTTCCCTGGTCGATAGCGGCGACGTTAAGAAGTCCCAGGGCATTTTGGCGACAACGGCGCAATGGGTCATGATGCTTGGCACCGCCGCCGCCACGTCCTGGTTCGCAAACTATTTCGGCCGGGAAATCGTTCCTTCACTGATCGACAAGTAAGGCGGTCCTATTCGCCGGTTTTTTTGCGCAGGCGCATTTCCATCGCCGGCGTGCATTTGTCGCCGGCGCAGCGTTCGCCGCTTTCGACCCATTCGCCGTCTTCAATGCGGGCGTGATAGCGCATCTCCGCGCCGGGCCCCGCCGGCACGGTCCAGCGGTAACTCATCTCGCCGACCTCGGGCGTCGTTGCGGTCTGAAAACCGTCGCGGGTGAAGGCGTGGATGCGATAGTCCTTTGCAAATGGGTCATAAGACATGACGGCGACGGCGTGGTGTACCTCGATTTCATTACCCTCGGCGTCGACGCTCCAGCCGCGCCCTTCGACCGCCAGGATAATCCCGTCGAGTTTCGAGACGATCTGCTCCTTGATGTTGTAAGTTTCCCGCTTGCCGGCATGCGTGTAATGCCAGCCCTCTCCCTCCCAGGTTCCCTGTAGCCAGGCGAGCTTTTCGATCGCCGCTTTCACTTCCGCCTTGGGTGATGGGTAATCCTGCGCCGCGGCGGTTCCGGCGGCGGCCAAGGCCCCTGCAAGCGCGCATATTCCGGTTTTGAAACTCATGATTATCCTCCAGTTTCTGGTATCTCGCACTTGAAAATAGACAAAAGTACTTTAAATTGTAAAGTGAAATCATCGGAGGCTGCCATGACCGGGTCGAAAGAAGAACTCGTGAGCGAGCTCGCCTATGTGCGCACGCTGGCGGAAGAAGGCCGCGATGCGCCGCTGATCGGCGGGCGGTATTATGTCATCTGGGGCGGGCTGATGGGGCTTGCGGGGCTCGTTTCCTATCTGGAGGCGACCGGCCTCGTGACGTTCAGTCTGTTCGGCGGCGCCGTCCCGTGGCTCGTCGCCGGCGCGCTCGGCTGGGCGCTTTCCTTCACCGTCGGCGGGGCGGCGGGGAAGAAGCCCGGCGCAATGACGCTCGGCAACAAGACCGCGATGGCCGCCTGGCTCGGCGTCGGCATTTTCATGACGGTGTTCTTCGCCGCGGCCATGCTCCTCCATTATGCGCCTTCGAGCTTCTCCAACCGGCCGCCTTACATCTTCCTGTTGATGTTCCCGGTGGCGTTCGGGCTTTACGGCGTCGCCTTCATGGCGACCGCGACGGCGTCCCGGCTTGCATGGCTCAATATTTTCTCGGCGCTGTCCTGGGCGTTCTCGGTAATCTGTCTGGTGTTCGCCGGCAGCGTTCATCAATTGCTGGCCGGCTCCATCGGTACGTTCTTGTGTGCGGCGTTGCCGGGACTGTTGCTGATGCGCGCCGAACCGCGCGATATCGTATAGGTTATGAACGACGCTACGGACTTTGATTATCGCGAGATCGACGACGTCATCCACGGAAGGGTGCGTCTTTCGATCATGGCGTATCTGTCCGGGGCGGGGTCAGCCGACTTCAACGAGCTGAAAGCAAAAGTCGGCGGAACCGACGGCAATCTCTCGGTTCATATCCGAAAGCTTGAAGAGGCGGCTTATATCCGCGTTGAGAAGAAATTCGCCGGCAGGCGGCCGCTTACCATCTGCCACCTGACGAAAAAGGGCCGGGAGGCGTGGATCGCCTATATCAAGCGCATGGAATTGTTGATGCATTCCGAAGCGGCGGAATAGCGCCTCAGCGCCGCCGCGACCGCAGGAGCCGCATCACCAGCCAGATCGGCACCACGACGGCGGCGCCGATGACAAGGTATGTGACGAGGTTAGTGACGATCTCGCCGAGGCTTTCGCCGAGCGAACTGACGATGTTCTTCACGGTCCTGAATACGCCCTCCCAGAAGTCGAGCACGCCGAGCCCGAGGAACGAGAAGATCGCGCCGACAATGATGCTGGCGATCACAAGCCGGATAATCGTGCGCCCGGCGCTGTCGCCCAGAAAGCGGTTCCGGCGTGGTTGTTCGGACATGAATTGCTTTTCCTAAAATGTTGAAGGCATTCTACCGGCGGCCCGTACTGTCTTCAATCGGCGACCGGCCGTTTCAAGATCGGTTATCTTCCGTCATCCCGGCCTTCGCCGGAATGAGCGGAGCATAAAACACCGCGCCGTCACGCCGCCTTTTCCATGTAGACCGAACGGCACGGGAAGGGGATCGAGACGCCTTCCGCATCGAAGCGTTCCTTGACGTTCTTGATCAGCGCCCATTTCACGGGGAAGTAATCGGCGCGCTCGACCCACACCCGGCAGATAATATCGACCGAAGACGCGCCGAGATTGTCGACGGCGACGACCGGTTCGGGGTCTTTCTTGCAGCGCGAATCCTTATCGAGCTCGGTCTTGATGAGGCTCATCGCCTTGTCGAGATCGTCGCTATAGGAAACGCCGAACACGAGATCGACGCGGCGGGTTTCATAACCGGCGAAATTGGTGATGACGTCGTCGAAGATCTTGCCGTTCGGCACGATGATCTTCTTGTTGTCGACCGTCGCGATTTCCGTCGTGAAAAGGCCGATCTGCTTGACTGTGCCGGAAACCCCGGCGGCTTCGACGAAATCCCCCACATCGAACGGGCGGAAGCCGAGCATCATCACGCCGGAGGCCACATGACCGAGGGTTCCCTGCAGGGCGAAGCCGACAGCGAGACCGGCGGCGCCGAGAACAGCGGCAAAGCTCGTCGTCGGCACGCCGAAAACGCCGAGCGTCGTGATGATGACGATGGCGACGGAGGCGTAATAGATGAGGCTTGAGAGAAACCCTTCGAGGGTTTCGTCGAGCCGGTCCGACTTCCGGAAATAGCGCCTGACCGCGGAGCGGACGCGCCCGGCGAGCCACATGCCGACGACGAGAACGACCAGCGCGCCGGCGACGCTTGGCAGGAAGGCGACCGCCCTGTCGACCATGCCTTCGATAAATTGAACCGCAATGTCGAGATTCTCGCCGCTGTTCGCGCTCATGTCTCACGTCCTTTCAACAGAAACTTTCAGGTGGGCTCCAAGGCTATAATCGTTCCTTCCGGCGAGGTGAAGGGCGCAACGTCAGCGGGAATTATTCCCGCCAGCCGCGAAAAACACCCCGCAAACCCAGTAAATGGGGATAGTTATCCACCCCCCTCCGCGCCGGGCTTACCATGCGCTTTAACCGTTCAGTTGCTTACGGAGCCCGCCCCTCATGGAGCAGTCGCCCAGATTATCGCTTTCCTATCTCGCGCCGAGCCAGGCGCAAAAACACGTCACCGTCAACGAGACCTTCCGGCGGCTCGATCAGCTCGTGCAGTCGACCGTCCTTTCACGGACGGTTTCCGCCGAGCCTGGCGCGCCGTCCGACGGCGACGCCTATATTCTCCCGGCCGGCGCGAGCGGCGCCGCCTGGGAAGGCTTCGCCGAAGGAAACATCGCCGCCTGTCAGGACGGCGCCTGGGTTGAAATCGCCGCGCGGGAAGGGCTTCGCGTCTGGGTAGCCGATGAAGACAGGCTCATTGCTTGTGACGGCGCGGCCTGGGCCGGGATCGCCGGCGAGAGCGGCGAGAGCGCGGAAAAATTCGGCGTCAATGCGACGGCGGACGCAACCAACCGGCTTGCCGTCAAATCAGACGCCGTGCTGTTCAGTCATGACGACGTCACGCCCGGCAATGATGATTGCCAGGTGAAGATCAACAAGGCCGCCGCCGGCGACACGGCGAGCCTGCTCTTCCAGACCGGCTATTCCGGGCGCGCCGAATTCGGCCTCGCGGGGGACGATAATTTCCACATCAAGGTCAGTCCGGACGGCTCGGGCTGGACCGAAGCGATCTGGATCGACAGGGACAATGGCGATATCGGCCTCGGCACAGGCGCGCCGGGGAAGAAGCTGCATATCCTGTCGCCGGACAATAATGACGGCTTCATTCTCGAAACCACGAACACCGCCAGCGGCCGCGTCGGTTTCGATCTGAAGACGGCGCAAACGGCGAATGCGGGCGACTTCTTCCGGTTCAATTTTCGCGGCGACATTCCGGACGTCGTGCTCACCGCATGGGACGCCTCCGCCGCCGCATGGACGGGATGGCTGACCTTTCGCTATGTCGGCGGCGAGACGGATATCGGCGGCTCGGTCATGGTCGGCAATCCGACCGGCGGCCATAAGGGCGCCGGCGCGATCAATGCGCAGGCGGTTTACGACGATAACGCGCTCTTGACCTGTTATGTGTTCGATCAGGCGCTCGACGGCGCCGTCGACGCCGGCAAATGGGACGCGAAAGTGCCGGATCGGCGGATCGTCGCCCGCAATCCCGAAACCGGAGAAGTCACCCGCGACGAGACGGAGGTTCGCACCCATGAGCCTTTGCGCAAATTTACGGCGCGCATCGGCGGCTCGCATGATCCGCTGACGCTCGACGGGTATGCAAGGCACTGGAAGGAAAAGCGGCACCTGACGTCGATGCCGAACGAGGCGGCGTTCGATCCCGAAAAAGGCATGGCCGCGGGGGCGTGGATCCAGCGTCTTGTCGAGACCGTCGAGATTCAGGCGGTGCTGATCGAGCAGCTTAATCAGCGAGTGAAGGCGCAGGAGGCTTCGGGCGTTGTCACGCGAGTTTGAAGGTCAGTGCGACGCCGTTGTTGCAGTATCGAAGGCCGGTCGGGGGCGGGCCGTCCTCGAAGACATGGCCCTGATGGCCGCCGCAACGCGCGCAGTGATATTCCTTGCGCGGAACGACCAGTTTGAAGTCGGTTTTAAACCCGAGCGCGCCGGGGATGTAGTCGGCGAAACTCGGCCAGCCGGACCCGCTGTGATATTTTGCCTCGGCGCGGAAGAGGTCGAAGCCGCAGCCGGCGCAGGCGTAAACGCCGTCGCGCTCTTCCATTTCAAGCGGGCTTGTGCCGGCGCGTTCGGTCGCTTCCTTGCGCAGCACCGCATAGGCCTCGGCCGGCAGGCGCTTTTTCCATTCCTCATTGGAAAGCTGCCATTTGTCGTAGTCGGGAATGGCAGCGGGATCGGGGTTCCGGTTGTTCACTTTTTTCTCCTTCGCCTGACCGCCGCCGCAGGCGGCGAGGCCAGCGCCCATAACGCCGCCGATCAGCCCAAGGCTGGCGCCGCGTCTCGTCAGTTTCGTCATCGATCTTTCCTTCGCCTGTCAAGCCATCCATGCGGGATGAGATTTAGGCCCGGGGCCGATCACAGCAAACCGGGGATCAGTTCACAAATCGGCGCCAGCAACAAAAGAAAGCCCGCCTCGCGGTTCGATTTGAACAGGGTCAAGCAATTGTGAGCATTATCGATGTCGAGCTTTTGAAGCTGCCAGATGAAATGCGCCGCGGCGGGAAGGAGCGCGACGTAATAAACCGGGCTTGCGTTCAGCAGGGCGCCGGCGAGTGTGAAAAGCGCGAGCGTCATCGCCGCGAAACCGGCGAGCCAGGGTTTGGTGCGCTCCCCGAGTTTCAGGGCCGTCGATTTGACGCCGATCAGCGCGTCGTCGTCCTTGTCCTGATGGGCGTAGATCGTGTCGTAGAACAGCGTCCAGAAGAACCCGGCGGCGTAAAGCGCGAAAGCGGCGGTCGTCAGCGTTCCCGAAGCGGCGGCGAAGGCGACCAGCGCGCCCCAGTTGAAGGTAAGGCCGAGCCAGGCCTGCGGCCAATAGGTGACGCGCTTCATGAACGGATAGACCGCAACGAGAATAAGCGAGGCGAGGCCGGTGAGAACGGCGATGCGATTGAACTGCAGGAGGATGACAAGGCCGATGAGACACAGCGCGACGAGAAAAGCCCATGCCTGCTTCACGGTCAGTTGCCCGGACGGGATGGGCCGCAGGGCGGTGCGCTCGACGCGGGCGTCATAGTCCCGGTCGACAATGTCGTTATAGGCGCAGCCGGCGCCGCGCATCACGAAAGCGCCGATGCTCATCAGCCCCGCGTAATAAAGGAGATAGAGACCGCCATGGCCCGCCACCGCCGCGAGCGCGAGGCCCCAATAGCAGGGGATCAAAAGCAGCCACGTCCCGATCGGCCGGTCGGCGCGGGCGAGACGCAAATAAGGCCGCGCGAAGGCGGGCGCCTTCTCGACCCAGCTTCCCGGAACGGCGTCGGGCGTGGCGGCGGTGGTGTTGGTCATGGGCTGCGGTTTTAGTCCTTCAGGCGGCGATGCGCAAAAAAACAGTTTGTCGCCTCGCGAATGTCTAACTCCGCTCATTCCCGCGAAAGCGGGAATCCACTCTGTCGCCAGGCTGGTGATTTTAGCGCTAGACTGAAACAGTTTTCAGGATGGATCCCCGCTTTCGCGGGGATGAGCGGGAGAAGAGGTCTGTAAATGGCCTTTTATGTCTATCTTGTCGCCAGCAAAAAGCGCGGCACGCTCTACATCGGAATGACGGACGATCTAGCCAAACGCATATGGGAGCATAAAGAGAAACTCACAAAAGGTTTTACGACCAGATACGCTGTTGACAGACTGGTCTGGTATGAAGTCCATGAGAGCCGGGAAAGCGCCTTTATCCGCGAACGCGCCATGAAAAAATGGAATCGGGTATGGAAGATAGAGCTAATCGAAACGGAGAACCCCGATTGGAACGACTTATATGAGACGCTTATGTTATAGAGCTCGCCTTTTCACCGCTCATTCCCGCGAAGGCGGGAATCCATCACAGATATAAATTACTGCATCAACGATGATCCCCCGCCTCTACATCGATGCGCCATTGCAGGAAGGCGCGGCCGCGCCGCTGACGGCGGATCAGGCGCATTACCTGAAAAACGTGCTGCGCCGCGCGGAAAGCGACAGGGTGCTTTTGTTCAACGGACGCGACGGCGAGTTCGAAGCCGAGATCGCCGAGCTTAAAAAGAAGGCCGGGATCGCCGCCATCAGAACGCAGACGCGCGTGCAGCAGGCGGAGCCGGATCTTGTTCTGTGTTTTGCGCCGGTGAAGCGCGGACCTCTTGAAACGATCATCCAGAAGGCGACCGAGATCGGCGTCGCGGCCTTCGCGCCGGTCATCACCGCGCGCACTGTCGCGCCGAAAATCAACGCCGAAAGGCTTCAGGCGATCGCCATTGAAGCCGCCGAGCAAAGCGGCCGCCTGACTGTTCCCACCGTCAAAACGCCGGCCAAACTTGAAGCGCTGCTCGATAATTGGCCTACGGATCGAAAGCTCATCTTCTGCGATGAAGCGGGCGACGACGATACGCAAGCCTGGGGCGGCTGCGAAGGCCGCGCCGCGCCGTTGTTAGAAGCGCTAAAGGCTGTCGATAGCGCTGCTGACAAATGGGCGATCCTCACCGGACCCGAGGGCGGGTTCTCAAAAGAAGAGCGCGACTTGTTGCGCGCGAAAGACGATGTGGTTGCGGTCACGCTCGGCCCCCGCATTCTGCGCGCCGACACGGCGGCGATTGCGGCGCTGGCGCTCTTTCAGGCGGCGCGCGGCGACTGGCGCGACAGCTAACGTCACGCATCGGTGATGCAGGAAAGGCTTGGCGAAACCGTCCGCGCGCTTTAGAGGGCGGCTAGGAAAAGCGGCGAACGGAGAGAGCATGACGACCGCTAAGGAAACGTCCGGCGACGCGCCGCTCATTGAAGATCTCGATCAGCTCGCCGCGCATCTCGCTTCGGGCTGCAAACCCAAAGACAAATGGCGCATCGGCACCGAGCATGAAAAGTTTGTTTTCTGCCGCACGAATTTGCGCCCTGTGCCGTATGAAGGGCCGTCCGGCATCCGCGCCGTCCTTGAGGCGCTGGGCGAGGAAACCGGCTGGTCGCTGATCATGGAAGGCGATCACCCGATCGGCCTTAAGGGCGAAGGCGCCAGCGTCTCGCTCGAACCCGGCGGCCAGTTCGAGCTTTCCGGCGCGCCGCTCGAGAATGTGCATCAGACTTGCGATGAAGTGCACCGCCATCTCGATGCGATCAAAAAGGTCTGCGACCCGATGGGCGTTGCGTTTCTGGGTATGGGCTTCGCGCCGACATGGACGCTCGATGAAACGCCGCGCATGCCGAAAGGCCGTTACGACATAATGCGCCGCTACATGCCGACAAAAGGCAAGCTCGGCCTCGACATGATGCACCGGACCTGCACGGTTCAGGTCAATCTCGACTTTGCGTCGGAAGCCGACATGGCGATGAAGTTTAAAACGTCGCTGGCCCTGCAGCCGATCGCGACGGCGCTGTTCGCCAATTCAGGCCTCTATGAAGGAAAACCCTCCGGCTATGCGTCCTGGCGCGCGCATATCTGGACCGACACCGATCCTGATCGCACCGGGCTTCTCGATTTCGTTTTTGAGGACGGTTTCGGTTTTGAGCGTTATGTTCAATATATGCTCGACGTGCCGATGTATTTCGTGCGCCGAGACGGGAGCTATGTCGATGCGGCGGGTCAGTCCTTCCGGGATTTTCTGAAGGGCGAACTCCCCGCTGCGCCCGGCCAGAAGCCGACCATGGACGACTGGGAAGATCATCTCTCGACCGCATTTCCGGAAGTGCGCCTTAAAACCTTCCTTGAAATGCGCGGCGCCGATGGCGGCCCCTGGGCGCGTATCTGCGCGCTGCCGGCGTTCTGGGTGGGCCTCCTATACGATGACGACGCGCTCGCCGCCGCCTGGGATGTGGCGAAAGGCTGGTCGCGCGAAGAGCGCGAAACATTGCGGGATGACGCCGCAAGATTCGGGTTGAAAGCGGAAGTCGGCGGGCGGACGGTGCAGGATATCGTGCTGGAAGTGCTGGCGATCTCGCGCGCGGGTCTGAAGAAACGCGCGCGCATGGGGAACCTCAAGGAAGACGAGACCACCTATCTCGATCCGCTGGTGAAGATCGCTGAATGCGGCGTTACGATGGGCGAATACACGGTCGAGCGCTTCTTCGGGGATTTGAAGGAAGACAAGAAGGCGCTGTTCGAGGAATGCAAGTATTAATTTGATCAACGGAGGGCATGCGATATGAGTAAAGTTCTGTTGGCGCTTGTTGCGAGCATAGTTGTTACAAATGCCTCCGCCTCCGCTCAGTTTAATCGCGGTAAGCCGGCTCGCTACGATATTGATATCCTCAGCGAGGATTTCATTT
>ENA-ORCV01000313-ORCV01000313.1-marine-metagenome-genome-assembly--contig:-NODE-313-length-45306-cov-4.435517_pt1 | contig 45306 bp, 37 predicted proteins | sample MGYA00237779_ERZ508509 | MGnify/ENA primary metagenome ERZ508509 (study PRJEB26180, sample SAMN06268772) | marine metagenome | isolation source: Bioluminescent Bay, La Paraguera, Puerto Rico | place... | reverse complement strand
CCGCGTCGCTGGCGAACGGCGGTCTTGACGCCAGGGCGCTGAAGCTGGCGTTTTTCGGGGGCGACAAACCCGCCGCCGCCGAAGCCGCCATGGAGCTCACAAGCCGCTATAAAAACTTTCCCGTCGAGGAAAGCGACGTGATCGTCGCCGTCGGCGGCGACGGCGTCATGCTCGAAGTGATGCGTTCCTCAATGAAGAGCGGCAAGCCGATATACGGGTTCAACCGGGGCACGGTCGGCTTCCTGATGAACGCCGCTGAACTCAAAAACCTGCCCGAGCGAATCGCCGCCGCTGAACCCACCGTCATTCACCCGCTCGTTATGAGGGCGACGACGATTGACGGCCGCACGGAAACCGCAATGGCGATCAACGAAGTCTCGCTGTTCCGCGAAACCCGCCAGTCCGCGCGGGTGCGAATCACGATTAACGGCAAGGTGCGGATGGAAACCCTCACCTGCGACGGCGTGATGGTGGCGACCCCCGCGGGGTCCACCGCCTACAATCTTTCCGCCCACGGGCCGATCCTGCCGATCAACGCCCAGATGCTGGCGTTGACGCCAATCAGCGCGTTCAGACCCCGGCGCTGGCGCGGCGCGCTCCTGCCCCATGACGCGATCATCGAATTCGAGGCGCTGGAAGCCGCCAAACGCCCGGTTTCCGTGGTCGCCGACAATCAGGAAGTGCGCGATGTGCGCCATGTGGAAATTCGCGAAAACCGCGATATTGCGATTACCCTGCTGTTCGACCCGGGGCAGTCGCTCGATGAGCGAATCCTCTCCGAACAGTTCGATTACTGACCTCCACCTTATGGTTTAGAAAGAGTTTACGCAGCGGCCTGAATCGCCGCACTGTCCCTCTGAATTGTCAGCATTGGCGGCCCCGCCGCCGGTCTGTTCAGCGAGAATTAACCCGCCTCAAGGACTATCGATCACTCCTTCATGGGCGAGGACGGCCGAACGGCTGACGGAGAGGGACGACGATGGGCGCTCAGGCGGTTCGGCTATCAAATGTCGACATAGATAAAGCCCTGGAAAACAAGGACTTCGAAGTCCTGTTTCAGCCGATCTTCGATCTTGGCAACGGCGCGCTGGCGCGTATGGAAAGCTTCGTGCGCTGGCGTCATCCCGCCCTCGGGGTGCTGCCGCCCGGCGCGTTTATCTCCTTTTTTGAAAGCCAGGGCCGGATGAGCGAGCTCAGCCGGTACATGCTCGGAGAAGCCCTCACAGCCTATATGCAGTGGCGCGGCCCCTTCGCGCCCGGCTTCTCGATCAATCTGGCGCTCACCGATCTCGCCGACGAGGCTTTCCCGCAGCATTTCAAAAAGCTGTTGCGGGACCGCGATTTCCCGGCCGATCTCATCACGCTCGAATGCCCGATGCCGCTCGTCGATGCGGATATCGACATGGCGAAGGCGCAATATGCGCGGCTCAAGGAAACCGGCGCGCGCTTGGCGATCGAGGTGCGCGGCCGGGCGAACGAATTCCTGCGTCAGATCGAGCCCTTCCCGTTCGACGAAATCAAGACCGGCGGCGCCTCGATCCTCCGTTTTGCGCGCACGGTCCGGGGGCCGGGCCTCAGCGCGATCTCGGATCTGCTCGACATCGCCAACAAGGCGAACGCGGCGATCACGGCGGTGGGCGTCGAAGATCAGGCGTCTTTGGCCGCCTTGCGCGGGCTCGGCTTTACCGCCGCACAGGGCAATCATCTCGCCAATGTGGGCGGGCTCAAGGAATTCATGCCGAGCCGCGTCAACGAGGTTCGCAAACTCCTCAACCTGCCGCCGCTTGGCGCTGACGATCTGGCGGCGCTGTTCCGCACCGGCGCGCCGGCGGTGAAACCGGCGGATGAAGATGCCGTTGCGGCCCCGGACAGCGCAGGCGACGACGCGCTGATCGATCGCCTGAATGAGCGGGCCGCCAGCCATACGCCGCAATCTGAAAAGCAGCCGGCGGCGACCGGGCAATCCGCAGAGGCCGTCGACGCCGACAGACGCGCAAAAGCACGCGAGAAAGCGAAGGCGCTGGCGCTCGCCAAACGCGCCAAGGCCCGCGAACTGCGCAAGGCGGCGGCGATCAAACGCGCAAAAGCCAAGGCCGCAATAGCGAACAAGGCGGAGACCGGCGAAGAAGCAGCAACCGCCGCCGCTTCGCCGCAGGCGATGCAGCACCGCATTGTCGAGGAATTTGTCGGCGCGCCTGAGCGTGCAAGCGCCGCTGCGTCCGACACGCCGACCACGGCTTCTGAAAGACCCGCGTCGCCCGCGAAGCAGAAGCCCTTGCCGCTGGAGCCGATTCGCACAGAATCCGGCAGGGAAGAAAATTCAATCCCCGCCGCCACCGGTGGTGACATCAAGCCCGACACCGTCATAGACTCCGACTTCACGCCGATCGAGCAGACCAGCCCTGTGAGCCAGCCCAAAGGCGAAAAAGCCAGCGTGCGCCCCGCGCGCGAGAACCAACCTGAACCGCCGATGCAAATTAAAATTCGCTCGGCGGGCGGGCAATTCTGGCCGGTCGTCCGTATCGGCGGACCGGCGAAAGACGCCCGCTTGCACCCGCTGACAGGAACGCCGTCCGCCCCCCTTCAGAACGATGCATCTGCGCCCGCGCTCAGGAAGACGCCCGAAAAACCTGTCATTCAGGGAGATCTGCAAACGGAATACGCCGCCGAGACGCCGGCGACGGAAACCTCTGCGCCCGTACAGCAGCCATCTCACCGGAAGAAAAATTTCCTACAAAGAAAATACTTCGCGCAAACCTTCCCCCGCGGACTGAAAACCCGTCCGACGCATTTCTGGCCGAAAAGCTGGAAACGCCGGCTTCGCCGTATGAAGGCTGCGGAAAATGCAAATCCACCGTCGGCAGAAAATCAGGCGGCGGAATAGAACCGGCCCTCAGGCGCCGGAACCGGAATCACCGAAATAGGACCGATAGGCGGCGAGAAAGGTTTCCGGATCGCCGCCGAGATCGTCCGCGGCGATGTCTTCCAGAATGCGCCGCGCCTGCTCGTCGTCAATCCTGTCCTTCATGGCCGCAGCAAACGTGTTAAGCGAGGTTTTATCATCTGCAAGCGCAAAGGCCGACGCCGCTTTTATGGCGCGGTTGGTCTGAGCGCTGTTCAATTTTGCACCCTCGCCGCCAGCCAGCGACACCGCATAGGCGTCGCCCGCCTTCCTCCACTCATGCGCGGCCCAGTATATGTCGCCGCGCAGCGCTTCAGCTTCCCTGCTCTCGTCGCTGTTCAGCAATTCCAGCGCAGCCGGCGCCGCATTCGTTGCTATCAGCGCTCGCGCCTCCAGCCAGCGGCGGCGGTCGTTAAGCGCATTCGGCAAACGCGCGAAACGACTCGAGCGTAACGCTCGCAGGGCTTCGCCGGGCCGCTCGTCCGCCAGATATAACGCCGCAAGATCGGCGGCGGTCTTGGATCGTTCGGCCCCGCGCAAACGCTTGAACGCCTGATGACGCAACAATTCGGCCGCCTGGTCCAGCAGGTCGAGCGCCGCCAGTTGATCCGCGGCCTTGCGGATCAGCGCATCGCCCTCCCGTCCCGGCGGCGCCAAATCGATATTCTCGTAAAAGAGATTGGCCGCCGTCATCGGCGAAAGGTCTGCGTCGTCGAAAAGCGTGAGAAGGTCGTCGCTCATTTTTTGAAGCGCCGCCTTCGCGGCGTCCGACACGGCAAACTTGTCAGCAAGACGGCGGCGCGTTTCGAACGCCCCGGCGGTATCGCCGAGTGAATCGAAAAGCTGCGCCTTGAACGCCAGCGCATCGCGTTCGAAAGCCCCGCCGCGCCATGCAAGCATCAGCGTTTCGAGCGCCTCAAGCGTTTCGCGTGCGCCGGGCGCGCCTGCTTGATACTGCAACCGCAAGCCTTCGAGCGCTACAATCTGCGACGCCGGCGCCAGCGCATTCGATGCGACGCGCGTATAAACGGTTTGCGCCGTTTGTTCATTTCCTTCGAGGGCGAGCATGCGCGCTTCGATGAGACTGCGCGCAGCGCGCTGGTCCTCACTGACATGCTGACGGCGCATGGCGGCGAGCGCAGCGCGCGCCTCATCAGGCCGAGCAATCGCAGCATTCGCCGCAGCTTTTAAGAGAAAGTAGTCAACAGCGTTATCATCAGATATCGCCTCCGACTGCACGGTTTCGAATGCGGCGGCGGCTTCCTGAAAGGCGCCGAGTTTCGTGAGCGCCATGGCGCGCCACGGCGAAGCCGCTTTCTGGTTGCGCACGTTTTCAGCATCAAGGATAGCGACGGTCTCGGCCCAGCGCCCCATTTCATAAGCGCAAACCCCAGCCAACAACGTCAGCTCAGCCTGCTTGCTGTCGGGATCGCGCGCAGTGATGAGCGCCAGCGCTTCAGCATAAAGGCCATGCGCCATGTAAAAGTCGATGAGATCGCGCGCGGCGGCGTGATTTTCCGGCGCAGCCGCAAGCCCTGTGACGAGCTTGTCTTCGAGTGAAGCAAATCCGAACTCGCCGGCGCGCCGCCGCCAGGTTTCGTGATCGACGCCGGGGCGTATGAAAATCTCAGCGTCAGCCGTCTCGATCTTCTCGATCACGTCCTCGTTGACTTGCAGCGCCGCCGCATGGAGCGCTTCCTGCGGCCCCTCGGCGAAACTCTCCTGCCGCCGGAACGCGCTGAGCGAGGGCGCGCGGTTCGCAAAGAAAACACGCGTGCGGGACCGGGTGAGATCGCGTTCGCTGATCAGGCTGCGCGCGAACCCGCGATAGGACGGCAGGTAGATATCGAGCGCAATCAACCCGTCAGACTGGGCGCTGAACAGGCGCGCGCCGTCCGGGACGGTGAACTCAAGGCGCTTCGTGTCATTACGGTGATGCGCTGCCAGAAAGAATGAGGACGCAACGCCGACCGGCGCACTGAAGTCGCCTTCAAGAGCGCGGTCGAAATCAATGCTGAGTCTGGCGCCGGATAAAACCGCGGAATAGCCGATCTTGTCTTCCGTCGCGATCAGGACCCGCGCGTGGCCGCTGCGTTCGGCGACATCAAGATAGGCCGGGTCCCCGGCGCGCGCCGCGCCGGAAACACCGGCGATAAACGCAAGAGAGAGTAACAGACGGGGTCTCATCGCAGACCTCACCGGACCTCTTCATCAAAGCGATTGCGCTCCGCGAGCAGCCTTGTCAGCTGGCGCGCCTTGTCGGGCTGCATTTCAGCGAGCACGCCGGCCAGCGCTTGCGTGCGCATGCCAGCCGAGACCGGCACGAGAATATCTTCATCGAGCTCGTTGAAAATCGCCGCCGCATCCCGCGCCTTCATTTTCTCGTAAGCACTGACAAGCGCGACTATTTCTTCGGTCTCAGCCGTCGCCTGTTCCTCGCGCAAGGCGAGCAGCTGTTCGCGTTCGCGCCGAAATTCGGCGGCGCTGTCGTTCAGTTTCTTTTCCGCCGCGACGATGATTGCTTCGCGCGCGTCAAGCGCTGCTTCGCGCGCATCGAGCGCTTCGCGGCGGGCGCTGAGCTTTTCAAGGATGCGCCGTTCAACCTCGCCCGGCGCGATCTCCGGGGGCTCGGCTTCCTGCGGCGCCGTCTCGCTGAGACCTTCCTGCGGTTCCTGACCGGGCGCCGCTTCGGCGAACAAGACGCCCGGCGCCTGATCGCCGGCGCTCGCTTCGGAAAACCCGAACCATATATCGCCGGCCCTCAGCGCCGCGAAAACGCCGAGCGCGACAATCACCACGGGCAAAAGCCTTGTTTGCGGCGCGTTTCTCATGACGCCGCCCTCGCATCATTGGCCGGCCGGCTTGATCTCAATGCGCGCACTTCGCTGACCGCGCCCTCAATGCGGCCCGCGACGTGATCGCCGGCGTTCACCATGACGGAAAGCTCGTCAATCAGCGCATGCGCCCGCGCGGCGGCGGCTGCGAGATTGCGGTTGAGGTCCGCCCCGGTCGACTGCATGGTTGAAAGGTTCAGTTCAGCGCGCCGGCTCGCATCATCGAACTTGGCGATAATGGAAAGCAGCTCGCTCTGGCCTTCCCGCAGCGCTTTCAGCTTGCGGCTCAGCACATAACAATAGGCGCATGTGGCGATGAGCAAGGCGCCGACAATCGTTTCAACGGCGAGCTCAAGCATCAGGCCGCCTCCTCGTTTTCACCCGCCCCGGACGTACGGCCGTCGAGCCTGATGGCGATCGTCTCGCCGGCGCGACCGACCTTGCCTTTGGCGACGACGCTTTGCCCGGCGCGAATTTCCGCCCGGTTGTCGGCGGCGCCGGCGAATCGGATCGTATCGCCGGCTTTAAGGCCGTCGAGTTCCTTGATGGTGACCGTCTTCTCGGCCAGCACAACGTTGAGATCGAGCGTCGCCGCCGCGATTTCCGATGAAAGATGATCCCGCCAGATATGCTCGCTGCCGCCGGATTCATTGATGAACTCGCGCTGCAGCACCTTGAAGATCGGTTCGAGCGTTCCGTGCGGCATCAGCACCGCCGCCCGGCCGCCGCGTTCGTCCATATCGATGCGGAATTTCGCCAGAGAGCAGACGCTCGCATCCTGCGCGATGGCCGCAAAACGCGGCGTCGTTTCGATGCGATCGAGGGAAAAGGAAACATCGGCGATCGGTTTGAAGGCTTCGGTGAGGTCGGCCGCCATCAGATCGAGCACGCGCTGCACGAGCCCCAGTTCGATCTGTGTGAAACTACGGTCCTCAATCGTCACAAGACCGCCGCCGCGGCGCCCGCCGAGCAGGACATCCACGACCGAATAGACCAGCGCCGCATCGACGGCGAACAGGCAGTAATTGTCGAGACCTTCCGCCTTGAACACCCCGACGACAGACGGCGCCGAGACGGCGTTCAGGAAGTCGCCGAAACGCGTCGAACTGACATCGTCGAGACTAACCTCCACATTGTCGTTGGTCATGTGACGCAGGCTGGTCGTCATCTGCCGCGCCGTGCGGTCGAAGATGACATCAAGCATGGGCAGGCGCCGATGCGAGACCAGCACTGAATTGATCAGCGCCATCAGGCCCGAACGATCCCCGCCGTCCTCGGCGGACAGATCGAACCCTAAAAGGTCGTTGATCTCGCCGCTCTTCAATTTCTCCGCCCACTCGACCTCATGATCGGCGGTTTCCTGGGGAGACATCTCGGTTTCATGTTCAGTCATAAACGCCTACTGAATGACCAGTTCTTCAATGACGACGTCCTCGGCGCTGTTCGGCGCGATGACGAGATTGACCCGGCGCAGCAGCTCGCGCTTGATGCGCGCCATGCCTTCCGAGCCTTCGAAATCTTCAGGCCGCATTTCCCGCAGAAAAAACGTGAGCCGTTCGTCAATCGCCGGCTTGAGGGCGGCGATCCTTTCTGCGGCGACGTCGACATCGCTCCCACCGAGCGCAATCGAGGCGCGCAGTTTCAAAAACGCCGTGCGCCCGTTACGGTCGGGAGCGAGATCGACAAGGAATTCGGAAAGATTGTAATAGGCGGCGCGCACGCCTTCATTGCTCTTGCGATATTCAAGCGCCGCAATGTCGGCGCTTCCCGCGCGCTGATTCAGCCAGTAGCCCGCGCCGATCGCAAGAAGCGCAACCGGCAGAAACCCGAACAGAACGATATATTTGCCGGGCGTACGCACACGCAGGCGCGCTCCGTTCATGCCTTCCGTCAGCGCTGATGCTTGCGCCATCCCTTTAAGATCCGTTGCCCGTTTGTTGTCGACAGCCCATTGAGCGCCAAACACGGTTAAAAAGCCGTTTCGGCGGCGGTTTTTGCCCGGCAAAATTTTCCCGCCGGCGGCGATCTGCGCACGCAACAAGTTGTTTTTGCTATATTTTTTGCTGGCACGCCGATTGCGACGCCCGGCTTGCGGAAAAGTCCGCCAATAAAGCGCTCCGAGGAAATGGATTAACAAATGGAAAACGCGATCACGGCGGCCCTGTCGAAACAGATCGTGCTGGCGCGCGCGCTCGACGTCGCCGCCAACAATATCGCGAACCAGACCACCGCCGGCTTCAAGGCCGAACACGCAAGCTTCCGGGAATATGTGTCGGTGATCGAAAGCGCCGGCGGCGATCCGACTGTCTCGCTTGTCTACGACGCCGATTCGTACACGGACTTTACGCCCGGGGGCGTGCAGGAGACCCATGCGCCGCTCGATTTCTCCATTGACGGCGAAGGTTTCTTCGCCGTGCTGACAGAGGCCGGCGTGCGCTACACGCGGGACGGTCATTTCGGTCTGAATGCGTATGGCGAACTCGTAAACCGCGACGGCGCGGCGGTGCTTGACAGAAGCGGCGCGCCGATCCTGCTCGACCCCGAAGCCGGTCCGGTGCTGCTCTCGCCCGAGGGCGAACTGCAACAGAACGGAACGCCAGTTGGCGAACTCGGCGTATTCAACTTTGACGATCCGCGCGAGCTGCGCCGCGCCGGCGGCAATCTCTTCGCCGCGGAGAACGAAGGTTACGCCAGTCCCCGCGCGCATCTGCGCCAGGGGTTCATTGAAATATCAAACGTATCGCCGATCGCCGCCATGACCGGCATGATCGACATCATGCGCGCTTATGAAAACGCCGCGCAGGTGATCGAAACCGCCAACGATCTCGCCCGCGAAGCGGTGCGGACCCTCACCCAGGAAGCCTGACAGGACCCCGGCCCATGAATGCATTGAACACAGCCGCCACAGGAATGCTTGCGCAACAGCGCAATGTGGAGGTGATCTCCAACAACATCGCGAACCTCAACACCGTCGGCTTCAAACGCCAGCGCGCAGAGTTTCAGGACCTTCTCTACCAGACGCTGGAGCGCCCGGGCGCGATCTCCGCCGACACCGGCACTATCGTCCCGAACGGCATCCAGATCGGCACAGGCGTCAAAACCGGTTCGGTCTACCGCATTGTCGAACAGGGCAACGTCACAGCGACCGGCAACGATTTCGATCTGGCGATTTCGGGGCGCGGCCTGTTCCGCGTGCTTCAGGCGGACGGCGCGGAAGCCTACACCCGCGCGGGGAATTTCGCGATTTCCGCCGACGGCCTGATCGTGACGGAAGACGGTTATGAGGTCGCGCCCGGGATCACCGTTCCCGAAGACGCCGTCGACATCTCGATATCGGAAAGCGGCGTCGTCGAGGCGCGGATCGCGGGCGAACAGAACCTGCGCGAACTCGGCCAGCTTGAACTCGTGACATTCTTCAACGAGTCCGGGCTTGAGGCGATCGGCGACAACCTCCTGCTCGAAACCGCCGCCTCCGGCGAGCCGATTATCGGTAATCCGGGCGATACCGGTTTCGGCACGATCCTCCAGGGCTTTATCGAGACATCAAACGTCGATCCGGTTCAGGAGATCACCGCCCTGATCGCCGCCCAGCGCGCCTATGAAATGAACGCTCGGGTGATCGAAACCGCCGACGAAATGCTGGCCGTTAACGCCAATCTGCAAGGCTAAGGAGCGCTAGCGCGAGACAACGGACATGCAACGCAAACTGATCATCCAAAACAGCGCTACCCGTCCCGGTTTTCTCGGCTATCTGATGATCGGCCTGTGGTTTCTGCTGACCATCATCGCGTCTGCCAAAGCCAGCGAACCGGTCACCCTCAAGGCCAGCGACATTCTTCCCGACATAGAAGCGGCGCTTTCTGAACGCGGCATGCCGGAGGGCGCGGAAATCACCCTCGTCAATCCGGATCAGGCGTTCGTCACCACCGGCGCGGTTGAAATCGGCCATATGAGCTACAACGCCCGTTCGGGCCGCTTCGTCGTGCGCCTTGCCAACACGCCGGCTGCTTTCGCCGGCGTCGCGCGCGTTATCGAAACCTACGCCGTGCTGACCCGCCCGGTCGCTCGCGGCGAGATCATCGCGGAAGCCGACATCGCCTACCGGGAAAGCGCCGGCATGCGCGCCGGACAATATATACGCGACGCCGCGGCCCTGATCGGCAAGGAGGCCCGCCGCCCGCTCGGTCCCGATACGCCGCTCCGCTCATCGGACGTCGCTGCCCCGGTGCTTATCAAGAAAGGCGCGCTCGTCACCGTCACCTATGCAGCGGAAGGCCTGCGGCTCACGCATCAGGCGGTCGCAATGAACGCCGGCGCCGCAGGCGACGTCATCTCGATACAGAACATCCAGAGCGAACGAACGCTGAAAGGCGTCGTCGCCGGCGAGAACCTCGTACGCGTCGCCGCGCCGCGCGCGCCTCAAACAAATCTGGAAGGCTAGTTCATGACCCACTTCCGCCCTCTCGTTCTCATCTTCCTCGCCGCCGCGGCTTCCGCCTGCTCCACGGTCGACCGCATCAAGGCGATCGGCGAGGCGCCCGAAATGGCGCCCATGGAAAATCAGGAAGCGATGTATGGCGCGCGCGAGGTGACCGTACCGATGCCCGCCAATCACGCCGAACAGCGCAACGCCAATTCGCTGTGGCGGCCTGGTTCGAAAGCCTTTTTCAAGGACCAGCGCGCGCGCCGCGCCGGCGATATCGTCACCATCGTTATCGACATCAACGACCGCGCGCGGCTCGACAACTCCACCGAACGCAGCCGCGCCAACGGCGAAAAGGCCGACATCCCGGCCTTCGGCGGACTTGAGCAGAAGCTCGTGGACGCCCTCCCCGACGGCGCATCGGCCTCGCCGCTCGTCGATCTTTCCTCGGACTCAACAAGCCGCGGCGAGGGCTCGGTCGACCGTCGCGAGGATGTGGAGCTGACCATCGCCGCGATCGTGACCGAGGTCCTGCCGAACGGTAATCTCGTTGTCGCCGGCAAGCAGGAAGTCCGCGTCAATTACGAGCTGCGCGAACTCACGGTCACCGGCATCATCCGTCCGGAAGACATTTCGAACGCCAACCGCATCAACCATACGCAGATCGCCGAAGCGCGCATTTCCTATGGCGGACGCGGACAGATCACCGATGTCCAGCAGCCGCGCTACGGCCAGCAGCTCTACGACATTCTGTTTCCGTTCTAGGAAGCCGCCGCTTCAAAGAAAAAGCGCGGTCGTTCTGCTAACGACCGCGCTTTTCTCAATCATCCCTGTCCGGCCAAATAGATCTTCATTTTTCCGAGTGCGTTCTATTGCGCGGGTCGGGATTCTTGATCGTCTTGGCTTTTTGCGTCGAACAGTGACTCCTTGGTGGTTCACTTGCCTTGTCGCGGACGTTTTGGGAGGGGGACCGCGTCCGCTGGCTTTATGGAACTACTCCGGACGCGGATGGTCAACGGCAAACGCCGTTAACCATATTCACTTTTTACCCTTTGTTAATGAAGGTAAACGTTTCGTTAATGAGATGGCCCTATTCCGCCTCGCCTGAAACGCGTTGCGCCAGCGCGGCGCTCATAAAGGCGTCAAGATCGCCGCCGAGCACCGCATCAGGATCGGATTTTTCAACCTGGGTCCTTAGATCCTTCACCATCTGATAGGGCTGCAGCACATAGGACCGGATCTGGTGGCCCCAACCGATATCGGTTTTTCCGGCTTCGGTTTTCGCCGCTTCTTCTTCACGCTTTTGCAGTTCGAGTTCGTAAAGCCGCGCGCGCAGCATGTTCCAGGCGGTGGCGCGGTTCTTGTGCTGCGAGCGTTCGTTCTGGCACTGAACGACGATGCCGGTCGGCTCGTGCGTGATCCGCACCGCCGAGTCCGTCGTGTTCACATGCTGCCCGCCGGCGCCCGATGCGCGGAACGTATCGATGCGGCAGTCGCTCTCATTGACCTCGATTTCAATCTTGTCGTCGATCTCCGGATAGACCCAGACAGACGCAAACGACGTGTGCCGGCGCGCATTGGAATCGAATGGCGAGATGCGAACCAGCCGGTGAACGCCAGACTCGGTCTTCAGCCAGCCATAAGCGTTGTGCCCCTTGACGTGAATTGTCGCCGATTTGATCCCGGCCTCATCGCCGGCCTGCTGTTCGATGACGTCGACCTTCATGCCGCGCTTTTCCGCCCAGCGCACATACATGCGGAGCAGCATCGAGGCCCAGTCATTGGACTCAGTGCCGCCGGCGCCTGGATGAACTTCGAGGAAACAGTTGTTGCCGTCCGCCTCGCCAGAGAGCAGCGCCTCGATCTCGGCCTGCGCGGCGCGCGCTTTCAGCGCCTTCATCATGGAAAGGGTTTCGCCAAGGCTCGCCTCGTCGCCTTCCTCGGCGGCGAGCTCTTCAAGCCCGATAATGTCGTCAAGCTCACCCTCGATTTCGCCGATGGCGTTCATCTGGGCTTCGAGCGCGTTGCGCTTTTGCATGAGGCCCTGCGCTTCTTCCGGATTGTCCCAGAGCGCAGGGTCTTCCGCCCTTGCGTTTAATTCGTCGAGCTCGCGTTGCGCCTTGTCCCAGTCAAAGACGCCTCCTCAGCAGTTCAAGCGACTGCCTCGTTTGTCTTGCGAGTGTTTCCATTTCCGCGCGCATGCGGGCTCTCCTCAAAATTGAAGCCGCTTATATGAGGATGTTGGAGCGGCTAGTAAATACCGCCCAGCTCATCGTCCTGCGCGCCGCCGGCGGTCGGCGCGGCGCTCAGGGGATCGAGATAAAGATCGTCGCCGGAGGGGCCGGCGCCGATCACATCATCGGTCTTGAACGCTTCAAGAATGACATTCGAATCGCCAGGCGTCGCCGGACGGCCCGTCTTCGCATTGACCCGCACCAGCCGGATGCCTGACGGCACGCGGAACGGGATGCCGGGAACGTCTTTAAGCGCGTCGACCATGAAGTCAGCGAAGATCGGCGCGGCGACCTGACCGCCCGCTTCGCCCTGACCGAGAGTCTGCGGCATGTCGAACCCGACATAGACGCCGGCGGCGAGGTCCGGCGAGAATCCGACGAACCACGCGTCCTTGTAATCATTGGTGGTGCCGGTCTTGCCGGCGAGCGGCTTGCCGTTGCTCACACGCCGGACTGCAGAGCCGGTGCCGCGGATCACAACGCCTTCAAGGATCGATGTGATCTGGAACGCAGTGCGCGGATCCATCGCCTGCGCGCGCGCGTCGGGGAGCTGCGGCTCAGTCTGGCCGGACCACACATCCGAATTGCAATTGAAGCACTCGCGCTTGTCGCGCTTGTAAATCGTCTCACCGGTGCGGTCCTGGATCCGGTCGATGAGATTGGGCTCGACGCGCTTGCCGCCATTGACGAAGATCGAATAGGCCGCCGTGATCCGCATCAGCGTCGTCTCGCCGGCGCCGAGCGAAATCGCCAGTTCACGCGGCAACCTGTCCGAAAGATGGAAACGCTCAATGTAATCGACGATGCGGCCGATGCCGAGGTCCTGCGCCAAACGCGCCGTCATCGTGTTACGCGATTGTTCAATGCCGAGACGCAAAGTGCTCTCGCCGTAATACCGGCCTTCTATGTAATTCCCCGGTTTATACCAGCTATCGACGCCCGGCGCGACGAACGGCGCATCAAGCACAATTGAGGATGGCGTGTAGCCGCTGTCGAGAGCGACGGAATAAACGAACGGCTTGAATGTCGAGCCCGGCTGGCGTTCCGCCTGCACAGCGCGATTGAACTCCGAAAGCTGGAAGGAAAAACCGCCGACCATGGCGAGTACGCGGCCGGTATGCGGATCTATGGCGATGAGTCCGCCATTGATCGCCGGAACCTGACGCAAGGCGTAGCTGACGTCCGCCGCGGTCATCGCCGCTTCTGCGGCGGCTTCGTCGTCAGGGATGATTTCTTTTTCCGGATCTGTCGTTTCCTCTTCAGCCGACGCCGCAGCAGGCGTGACATAGACGATATCGCCAGCCGCAAGGACGTCGCTCACAGCGGCGATTTCTTCGCCCTCTTCATTCGCGGAAATATAATCCCGCGCCCATTTCACTTCCGCGAGGGGAACCGTCCCTTCGGCGCCGTCTTCAAAACCGATAGTCGCCGCGCTTTCATCAGCGGCAAGCACAAGCGCCGGACGCCAGGGCGCGAGATCGTCCGAAATGGCGCGGGTGTCGCGCAGCTCTTTGAGTTTTTCTGCGAAAGGTTCGGCCCACTCCTCACCAACCGTTTCCATGCGATCGATTGGACCGCGCCAGCCATGGCGGCGGTCATAGGCGGTGAGCCAGCGGCGCAGCGCGCGACCGGCGGTTTTCTGAAGCCGCGGGTCGACAGACGTCCGAACCGCAAGGCCGCCGTCGTAAAGCGCCTCAACGCCGTAAAGGTCGACGATCTGCTTACGAACTTCCTCGGCGAAATATTCCATCGTCCAGTCGCGGGCGCCGAGCGGCGGCGCGATCTGCGCCCCAAGCGGCTGCGCCTTGGCTTCGTCCGCTTCCTCTGCGGTGATGCGCCCGTCTTCTTCAAGGCGGCCAATCACCCAGTTGCGCCGGGCGACTGCACGCTTCTCGTTCTCAATCGGATGATAGTTGCTCGGCCCCTTGGTGATGGCGGCGAGATAGGCGGCCTCGGCGATGGTCAGATCGTCGAGCGACTTGTCGAAGTAATTGAGCGCGGCGGCGGCGACGCCGTAAGAGCGATTGCCGAGATAAATCTCGTTGAGATAGAGCTCGAGAATATGGTCCTTGGTAAAGGTCCGCTCCATCTTTCTGGCGATGAGCATTTCGCGCATTTTCCGTTCGACGCGCTGCTCGGAAGAGAGAAGGAAGTTCTTTGCGACCTGCTGGGTGATCGTCGATCCGCCTTCAAGGCGCCGACCGCGCAGGATATTGCCGATATTGGAAACCTGGGCCCTTATGAGACCGCGGAAATCGAGGCCTTCATGGGTGTAGAAGGATTTGTCTTCCGCCGACACGAACGCGTATTTGACATGATCGGGCATCGACTCGATCGGCACGAACAAGCGACGTTCACGCGCGAATTCCGCGACCAGCGATCCGTCGCCTGCATAGACCCTCGTCGTCACCGGCGGCGCATATTCTGAAAGCACCTGATAATCGGGCAGGTTCTGATTGAGACGGTTGAGGTAAAGACCGGCGAAAATCGCTGCGCCGATCGCGCATAACGCAGCGATGGCGAAACCGATACCGGCATATCTGATCATGAGCGCCGCCAGGCCGCCGCCGGACCCGCCTGTTGCTTTCGGCGCCGGATGAGCGCGCGGCTCTCGCATTGGCGCGGCGAATAGCCCGCCCTCATGCGCATCGGCTTCATCGGAGATATCGTCTCTTCCGAGCACGATCTCTCCAGCATCTTCAGGATCGGCATCTTCAAAACCCGTTTCGTCCAGATCGCCGTCTTCATCAGCGGCCTCGTCCTCAAATCCGGCCTCATCATGCAGATCGCCGTCATCGGCGAACTCAGCATCGCCATCGTCGTCAGCGCCGTATTCATCCTCATCAAAGGCGGCGGCGTCCTCTTCCTCGTCGTCCGAGGCGAACATGTCGTCCTCGATCTCGGGTTCCTCATCGCGGCCGGCGGCCTCGCGCTTGTCGAGACCGTCCTCATCTTCGAATTCCGGATTATCGTCGTGATTGCTCATTCGATATACGCCCGCACAACCGCTGAGTCGCCCTCTCTCGCCTCGACGCCCGTCCCTGCGTCCGTAATCTTCCTTACCGCATAATTTGGACGGCAGCGAGGCGCAAGCGTCCCATAATAGCCTTCAAATCCGCCATAACGGCGTTTATCTCGCGCCCCCGGCTGCGCTGCCAGCGACGCGTCTTGGCTGATGTTCCTCGAAATACTGGTCGATCGCATCCGCCACCGCCGTCATGGCTCTCTTCCGCCACACCGGGGAGTTGAGATTCGCCTCATCCTTCGCGTTGGAAATAAACGCCATTTCGAGCAGCACCGCCGGCACGTCCGGGGCCAGCAACACGCGCAGATCGCCGGTCCGATGCGACCTGTTGAGAAGCGGCGTTTTGCCGGTGAGATTGTCAATCAGGGCGTCGGCGAGCTGTGAGGACGCGGTAATGGTCCGATCCTGGGCGACGTCGAGCATGATGCTTTTCGCCACCTGATCGAGGTTTTCAGCCCGTTCGAGATCGAGGTCGTAAACAACGTAATCACCCTCGGATTTGGCGATTTTGGCCGAACGCTCCGTGCCTTGTTCGGAGAGGGTGTAGACCGAACCGCCCCGCACGGCTTTTTCGGCCAGCGCATCGGCATGGAGAGAGATGAAGAGTTCAGCGCCGGCCTCCCGCGCCAAAGCCTCGCGCCGCGCCAGTTCATCCCGCTGGCTCGATTTGATCCGGGAGTCCTTGTCTGAATTGCGCGTGAGAACGACCTCATATCGCCCGCGTTTGGTCAGGATGTCCTCAAGCTCCTTCGCGGCGGCGAGCGTGACGTGTTTTTCAAGCGTCCCACTCTGCCCCTGGGAGCCGGGATCGCCGCCGCCGTGACCGGGATCGATCACCACGACCAGCTTTTCAGCCGGTTGGCTCACCTGCGGGAGGGCGACCTGCTTTTGGGAGGGACTCGGCGGCGCCGCCACCGGATCGGGGTCAGGCACAGTCTCTACCGAGGTCGCCTCTTCGATCACCGAGGCGAGATCCGGATAAGGCTTTGGCAGGCTTGCCAAAAATGCTTTCTTGTCGGCGCTTTCAAGGTCGATCACCAGCCGGTGCCTGGTCACGCCGTCCTTGGGCTCGAGCAGAAAGCTATCGACTATTTTCGCTGTCCGCCCGAAATCCAGCACCGCTCTTGTGGCGCCGTCCGGGCCCGCCCCGAAGCCGTATCGCTGGATATGGCCCTTGCCGGGGCGGAATGAGTTGTCGGCCGCGCTGATGGAAAGATCAGCAAAATCAACCAATAAGCGCCCATGCCCTTGTTCGTCTCCGGAAATGGAGAAAACCGGCGCGCCCTCGATGTCGAAAACCACGCGGGTTTTTTCCCCATCCGGGCCAAACCGCACGCCGAGAAGCTCGGAAGCGCGCGCGGGCAGAATGGCCAGCAGCAGCGCCGCAGCCGTCAAAACAGTTAATTTACTCAAGCGCTCGCTCATGACCGCCGCCCATCCATACCCGCCGGCGTCCCGGGGAATAAGAACGTCCGCACCGAAAATCCGCTTAATTCCTCGGCTTGAGCCGGACCTCCAGCTTGTTTCTTCAGTATTAACGTTGCGTTAATATTTTATCCACGACTTGATGGAACACTGAGTCGACCCAATGGCTGGCTTTTCTTTTTCCACCATATTGGGCATGTATAGAAATCGCTTGCGAAAGGCGGACGTAATCGCCTAATCGCATATCAGATTGATGATGGCGGCCCCCGTGGAGTATCGGCCCGCCGCAGAAAATTCCGGAACGGCGCGGCGATCAAGCCCGTCTTTCCTGGTACCAGCGCCGGCAGCTCCCTGACGCCGGCCCGCGAGCTAGGGGCGAACGCCCCAAACCGACGCGCGGAGCGCAAGGCGTGAAATACGCCGCTGAGAACCCTGCCGGCGCAAGCCGGCGCCAACAGATTTCGCCAATGTTGCAAGATGCGCATATGACCACTGACAGCTCCCTGAAACGGGCGCATCGTCAGGCCTTTACGGCGATGGCCGCGCTCGCGCCATGGCGTCCCAACACAGCCAATGCGACGGCCTCCGGCCCGCATTGCGGAGCCTTATTCAATGACAAAAAGAATGCTGATCGACGCGGCCCACCCGGAAGAGGTCCGTGTCGCCCTACTTGGGCAAAACAAGAAAATCGAAGACTTCGACTTCGAATCCGCCGCCAAGAAGCCGCTTAGAGGCAACATCTTCCTCGCGCGGGTCACCCGCGTCGAACCCTCGCTCCAGGCGGCCTTTGTCGATTTCGGCGGCAACCGGCACGGTTTCCTCGCCTTCAGCGAAATCCATCCGGATTATTACCAGATCCCTGTTGCCGACCGCGAAGCGCTGCAGGCGGCGGAACATGAAGTCGCCGAACTCGCCGCGCAGCTCGAACTCGCCCAGCGCGGAGACGAGGATGACGGCGATGATGACCACCATCACGGCGACGATCACGCTGAGGATGTAAAAGCGGAGTCCGCTGACGAGGGCGACGCCGAAACGTCGGAAAAGCTCAAGGCGGGCGATGATACGGACGCCGATGACGAGGATGATTCAGACGAATCTCGTGACGATGCGGATGAGGAAGAAGAGGAAGAAGAAGACGTCAAAAAAGCAGACGATGCTGACGACACGGATGATGACGCCGATGAATCCGGCGACGCCGGCGCTGATGGCGACGAACAACCCTGGGTCGATTTAGAGGCGTCCGGAAACGAGGACGGCGCCCCGGAAGAAGACGCGGTCGAAATCGAAGAGGAAGAAGAAACCGCCGAAGACGATGAAGACGTCGTCGCCTCTGACAAAGGGCGCAAGGATCGCGAGGCGCTTTTCGAACGCTATAAGGACGCCAAGCGCAAACGTTCGCAACTGCTGCGCAATTACAAGATCCAGGAAGTCATCAAGCGCCGCCAGATCCTGCTTGTGCAGGTCGTCAAGGAAGAACGCGGCAACAAGGGCGCGGCGCTGACGACATATCTTTCCCTCGCCGGCCGCTATTGCGTGCTGATGCCGAACACCGCTCGCGGCGGCGGCATTTCCCGCAAGATCGCCAACTCATCGGATCGCCGGCGTTTGCGCCGGGTCGTCGACAGCCTCGAGGTGCCGCAGGGCATGGGGCTGATCATCCGCACCGCCGGCGCCAAGCGCACCAAGACCGAAATCAAGCGGGATTACGATTATCTACTGCGTCTGTGGGAAAACATCCGCAGTCTGACCTTAAAATCAATCGCCCCTTGCCTCGTCTACGAGGAAGCGAGCCTCATCAAGCGCGCCATTCGCGACCTTTATGACAAGGACATCTCAAAGGTGCTCGTCGAGGGCGAAACCGGCTATCGCGAAGCCAAAGACTTCATGAAAATGCTGATGCCGTCTCACGCGAAGAACGTGCAGCCCTACAAGGAACGCACGCCGATCTTCCTGAAATACGGCGTCGAATCCCAACTTGACGGCATGTACCAGCCAACCGTGCGGCTGAAATCCGGCGGCTATATCGTTATTCACCAGACCGAAGCGCTCGTCGCCATCGACGTCAACTCCGGCCGCGCGACGCGCGAACGCAATATTGAACAAACCGCCCTGCGCACGAATATCGAAGCCGCCGAAGAGGCCGCGCGCCAGTTCCGACTGCGCGACCTGGCCGGCCTGATCGTGCTCGATTTCATCGACATGGAAGAGCAGCGCAATAACCGCAAGGTTGAACGGGCGCTCAAGGAAGCGATGAAAACCGACCGCGCGCGGGTCCAGCTTGGCCGCATCTCGCCGTTCGGCCTGCTCGAACTTTCCCGCCAGCGCCGCCGTTCAGGCATTGTCGACGGCACCACGCAAGCTTGCCCGACCTGCTCGGGCGCCGGCGTTATCCGCTCTCATGAAATGGCCGCGCTCAGGATCCTGCGCGCGATCGAGGGCGAAGCCCTGTCCGGCAAGGTCGGCCGGATTGTCGTGCGCGCTTCGCTCGATGTGAGCCAGCATGTTCTCAATCACAACCGCGACTGGTTGCAGCGCATTGAGGACAATAACGGGGTCAAGGTTGAAATCGTCGCCGATCCGGACAAGGCGGGCGACGCTTATGATCTGGAAAAAGGCGGCGTGCCCCGCGAAGTCGAAGGCGAACGCGCTTTCATTCGCGCCGACCAGACCGAGGCGATCATCGTCGAGGATGACGAGGAAGACGAAGCCCCGGAACAGGAAGCCACCGAAGACGGCGACGAACAGCGCGGCGGACGCAAACGCCGCCGCCGGCGCCGGCGTAAGGATCGCACCGACAATGACGCGCCCGAGAACGCCGCCGCCGATGAAGAGACGTCATCTGACGACGACAGCGGCGACCCGGAAGAACGCGCCGCACGCGATCAGGACGATGAAGATCGCGGCGACGGCAAACGCAAGCGCCGCCGGCGCGGACGGCGCGGCGGGAGACGCAATCGCCGCAACAATGATGGCCAGGAAGGCGCGTCTGAAGACAGCCGCGGCGAGGAAGATAGCCGTTCAGCCACTGAAGACGGCGGCGAGGCGGAAAAGGACGCCGCCGAGCAGGCGCCCTCGCCCGACCAGGAAGAAAGCGCCGACGAGGCGCGGCTCGAGTCGTCTGCTGAAGAAACCGTAAACGGCGCATCATCCCATGACGATGCGCCGGCGGCCGAGACGGAGGTCCCTGAGGCCAATCAAGCAGAGGCGCCAGCCGAAGCAGAACCGGCGGAAGCGGAATCTTCGCCCAAAAAGCCGGCCCGCAAAGGCTGGTGGCAGCGCGCGCTCGGCTGAGCGGCGGATATCCCTGCGCCCCGTTGCAGGCGGCGCAGGGCCTTTCGCCACATCACAAATCGGGCGCCCATGGGCTGTCGATCTCGAAATCGCCGCAATGAGGGCCTACACTGTGCGGGTCGGATTGACGGAGTGATCATTCGTGAACTTGCGTAAGATTTTGCTGAGTCTCGCGGCGGGCAGCATCGCCTTCTCCGGCGCAGCCGCCCAGGCGCAAAGCATCTCCCTGCTGCGCGACGCGGAAATCGAGAAATTCATCGACGAGTACGCCCGCCCGATTTTTCGGGCCGCTGGGCTTAATGAAGACTCCATCGAAATCGTGATCGTCAATGACGGTACGTTTAACGCGTTCGCCGGCGGACGTTACATGGGCGTCAACAGCGGTCTGTTGACGACCGTCGATACGCCCAACCAGATGGAAGCGGTCATCGCCCATGAAGCCGGCCACCTCGCCGGCGGCCACTCCGCCCGCTCTCAGGATGCGATCAACAAAGCCGGACGTTCAATGATCCTCGGGCTGGTGCTCGCCGGCGCCGCCATTGCGGCGGGCGCGCCGGAAGCCAGCATGGCGGCGCTCGGTTTCGGCCAGCAGGTCGGGCTCGCCAATTATCTGCGGTACAGCCGCGGACAGGAAGCGACCGCCGACCAGTCCTCCGTGACCTATCTCGACCGGCTCGGCCATTCGAGCAAGGGCGCGCTCGAAGTCTGGCGCAAGATGCGTAACTCGCAGATCATCCGCAGCCAGCAAATCGTTCCCTATTATCAGTCCCACCCGCTCGCCAATGAGCGCCTTACTGCTCTTCAGCAACGGGCTGAAGCCTCGCCCTATTACGATGTGAAAGACAGTCCTCAATCGATTGAGCGCCTGAAATACATCCAGGCGAAGATCCGGGGCTTCCTGCATGATCCCGTGTCGACGTTGCGGTACTATCCGCTAACGGATCAATCGGGACCGGCCCATTACGGGCGCGCCGTCGCTTATTATCGCACATCGCAAATGGACAAGGCCCTCGATGAAATTCGCACCTTGACGGCCGCGCAGCCGGAGAATCCTTATTTTCACGAGCTTGAGGGGCAGATGCTGTTCGAGTTCGGCCGGTCCGACGAGGCGATCGAGCCGCACCGGCTTTCTGTGAAATATCTTCCCGACAACGCCCTTTTGCGGATCAATCTCGGGCGCGCCCTCCTCGGATCCCTGGACCCGGCCAATCGCGAGAAAGCCGTTGAGGAGTTCAAGCGCGCGCTCTTGCTGGAACCGGATAACGGTTTCGGGTGGTTCGAGCTTGCCCGCGCATACGGCGAGCTGGGCGACGAACCGATGGCGCTGCTGGCGACCGCTGAATCCCGCTACCACGCCGGCGCGGAGCCGGCCGCCAACCAGTTCGCCCGGCGTGCGATCACGCGGCTCAAAAGCGGTACGCCGGAATGGCGCCGCGCCGCCGACATCATCCGCGTCACCCAGCCGGAAGGCGAAAGCCTGCCGCTTCCTGAAGCTTCCACGGAAAGCGTCCCTGGCCCCGAAACAATACCTGGCCGCGACAATAAACGCCCGGAAGTGCCAGATCCCATTCCGGGCGGCGCGAAATAGCGCTGGCGGCTTAGTTACGGTAACTTAAACACAAGCATGAGACAGTTGGTTTTGCAGGGGGCGCGACTATGAAACTCAAACTAGCAATCGGAGCGGCGATGGCCGGGGCGTTCAGCCTTGGCGCGTTGATTGTCGCTTATTCATCGGCGCGCCAGGACGAAGCTGTGCAAACCGAGGCCAGCCGGCATATCAGCACGTCTTTCTCTCAGCTTGAGGAAGACGAAATCCGGCAAATCGTCCGCCAGTACATCATGGATAACCCGGATATTCTCATCCAGTCGATCAATGAATACGGCCAGCGCCGGAAAGAACGCGAGATCGCCTACGCCAAGGAAGCCGCGCCGAATATACTTCCCGCGCTGCTCGACCCGGCGACAAGCTTTGTCGCGGGCAAGAACCCGGACAAGGCCAAAGTCGCGGTAGTCGAATTGTTCGATTATCATTGCTCGGTCTGCAAAAGAGCGACGCCGCAGATCCAGCAGATGCTTGCTCGCGATCCGGCCGTGAAATTCATCTTCCGCGAACTGCCAACCCTGTCAGAAGAGTCGGACTTCGCCGCCCAAGCCTCGCTCGCCGCCAAGGAGCAGGGAAAATTCCTCGACTTTCATTTCGCCATGATGGAAGCGTCCGGCATGCTCAAAAAGGAGCGCATCTTTGAAATCGCCAAACAGCAAGGCCTCGACACGGCCAAGCTTGGCGAGGACGCCGAAAGCGAACCCGTGATCGCCGCGATTACGCAAAATCATGCAATGATGGCGGAGATGAATCTCCGCGGCACGCCCACCTTCGTGATCGCCACCCTCGACGGGTCTTTTATTGACGTGATGAACGGCTATCACGAATCGATACTCAAAGATAAAATCGACGCCGCCAAAAAGGCTGCAAAAAAGTAGCAGAGCCGCGCCGGCGTCTAGTCGCCAATGAGGCCCAGCCGCGACGCCGCCGCATGACGGTAATGCGCGTCGCGCCCGTAATGGCGAGCTTCTTCATGGCAGGAGAAGACGAATTTGATATCATGTTCGTCATCGGATGATTGCGCCGCTGAGAAAATGACATGCCAATCCGGCGCTTTCGCCGGCGCCGGGGTCAAGGCCGCGGGCTCGGGCGCGCCAATCGACGCGTAAGCCGCGCACAATCCGCCCCACAGCGATTTGCGCAAGTCGACGTCGTTCATCACTACATGTTCGGACAACACCCGCGCCGCATGAACGCCGGTCACGCAATGCAACGCCGTAAAGTCGTCCGTGGCGAGATAAATGCGCAGCGCCTGCGCCGCGATCTTGTCGAAAGAGACATCCGCCGCCGCGGCTTTGTTCAGCGCGGCGCCGATCCGCGGGTGTGTGAACACCTCCGCCATGCGCGCCGAGATGGTCGGCTGATCGAGGTTCAGCTTTTTGCCGTAGCGCTTGAACGCCGCAGCCACGTCATCGACCAGCGTGTCCGCATCGTTGTTCGCCGCCCCGATCGACCGCGTAAACGAGACCGGTTCGGCGCGGGACCACCAATAGGCGAGGCCGGCGGCGATTTCCGCATCCTCGTTGGCGATGAGCCCGTAAGCCGTGCGGATAATCCCGTGAAAGGCGGCCGTCGCGATGGAGTTCGTCAGCTCGGGAAGATAGGCGGCCAGTACGGCGGCCCGTCCGTCACGCTCGATCGCCTCCCCGAAAAAGTTCAGGGCTTGCGGATAGACGCTGGGATCGCCGGCCCGTGCGGAGAGAAGCAACGGATCGATCGACTTTTCCCCAACTTTTTTGCGCCGCAGCCGCTTTGCGTAGATTCTCGCGAATCTTGCGCTCGTGTCACCATCGGCCCCGATCTTGTCGAGCGCCGTCATGGTCATCGGCAGATGGTCGGAGAAGTCATGTTCTCCATATACCGGCGCATACTTTCGGGCATGCGTCTTGATATCAAAATTCATGCTTAAGACTTAAAGCATTGTTTTTATTAATTCAATTCTTTTCGCAGCCAAGGAAAGGCAGGAAATGGCGGAATATTGGCCGGATTAGCCCTTTGTTCCGTACATGCGGTCTCCCGCATCCCCGAGCCCCGGCACGATATAGCCGTGGTCGTTGAGCCGCCGGTCCAGCGCGGCGGCGATAATCGGAATGTCCGGATGGGCCGCGCTCAACGCCTCGACCCCCTCCGGAGCCGCGACCAAGCACATGAACTTGATCTGGCGCGCTCCATTCTGTTTCAGCTCATGGGCGGCCGCGATCGCCGTGCCGCCGGTAGCGAGCATCGGGTCGACCAGCACAATCTGGCGTTCGCCGAGCGCATCGGGAACCTTGAAATAATACCGGACCGCCTCAAGCGTCTCGGGATTGCGATAGATGCCGACATGACCGACACGGGCCGACGGAACGAGATCGAGGAGTCCGTCCAGAAACCCGTTGCCGGCGCGCAGGATCGACACGAAACACAGTTTCTTGCCCTGCAGGTAGGGAAATGCGCCCTTCTCCAGCGGAGTTTCGATTTCCTTTTCCCCGAGCGCCAGATCCTTGGTGACTTCGCAGCCCAAGACGAACGCGATTTCGCGCATCACCTGGCGGAACTGCGCCGTCGCCGTCGATTTCTGGCGCAGGATCGTCAGCTTGTGCTGAATGAGAGGATGGTCGACCAGCGTAAAGGATGCGGACATGGTTTCGGCTCATCAGACGGGAGAAAAAGGAGTTCTGCTTGTTATCCGCGATCCGGTCCCTAAAGTCCATCAACAAGGACCCGCCGCCAAGAGAGGTGACATCATGCTGACCGACTGGGACCGCCGATTTATTGAGCTCGCCTATATGGAAGCAAAGAAAAGCGCAGACGCCGGCGGGCTGCCGATCGGCTCAGTGCTGGCTCGCGGAGATAAAATTCTCGCCAGCGGACACAATCAGCGCGTTCAGATGGGCGATCCCATCGCACACGGAGAAATGGACTGCTTGCGCAAGGCCGGCCGGCAAGCCACCTATCGGGATACGACCCTTTATACCTCGCTCTCGCCGTGCATGATGTGCTCCGGAACAATTGTTCAGTTCAAGATTCCTCGCGTCGTCATCAACGACCTTGAAAATTTCGGCGGTAATGAAGACTTTCTGCGAGAACGCGGCGTAGAGGTTATCGACGCTGCGCACGCCGACTCGATTGCGCTGATGGCCTCGTTTATCGCGGCAAATCCGGCGCTCTGGAACGAAGACATCATGGAATAGGCGATAGCGCTAGACGGCGAGCGCGCTCTCCAAAGGCGACGGTTCCTCGAAACCGGATTTCGGCAGGGAGTGACGCCGGCTGAACGCCACCAGATGGCGGACATGATCCCCTGAAGAGTCAATCGAAAGCGGATCTGCGGACACGAAAGTAACAGCCGCGATCAGCTTGTCGTTCAGCGTCAGGATCGGCGCAGAAGCAGATTGCCTTCCCGCGCCTGTATTGGCGGTATAAGCATATCCCGCATTCCTGACATGAGAATATTTCCTGATGACTTCCAGCGTCGGCATCGTTTTCAGATCGGGAGAACGCCGGATTTCTTGCTGCAGGACATCGCTGATCAGATCGGGAGAGGCGTAGGCGATAAAAATCATACCGGTCGACGTTGTCAGTAATGGAAACGCCGAGCCTGGCCCGACCATCGAAATGGACGGGCGGCGCCACCGTTCGAAACGCACGACTGTCGGCCCCATGCTGCTCCAGACCGTGATGAACACATCGGCCTGAATATGTTCCGACAATTCCGAAAGGGCCTCCCCGGCGCGGTTGATGACATCTATACGGCTGACGGCCGCGAGGCCAATTCTCAGGGCGGTGACGCCCATATCATAGTTGCCGGATTTGTGGGTCTGGCTCAGCAAGCCTGACGCACAGAGTGTTTGTACATATCGATGAGCCTTGCTCGGCGAGATACCCGCGCGATTGCTGATAAGTTTGAGCGAAAGGCGTCCTGCGTTTTGGGCGACGATTTCCAGAATCTGACAAGCAATGCCGACTGATTTGATGGTTGAGGACGCGCTTTGGGCGTCATCTTCACATGGCGGCTCTTGCACGCGCAAATGCTGCATGCCCATTGCTCCCCCGCAATAAGGTTGAAATGGGTTTCACCCTTTCAGACTGTCCTGAAAACCCTTGCTTTCTGCAGGGCGTTTACGCCTGATAAAGTGATTTTATTTTTTTTGCAATCTGAAACCACAAACAAATGACAGACATAGCCCTGCTATCTGCGAAATGCATTCGGTAATATAGAATTTTCCGGCGGGCGCCGTTTTCAAGACAGGACTTTATTCGACCAGCACCGCACGATTGCACTTAACGCCATTGACCATGTAATCGCCTTCCCCAACCTTAACGCCAATCGACGCCAACACCTGATCGACAAGCTCGCCGACAGGATCAGCCATTTTTTTCAGGGTTTCGCGCAAAGCGCTTTTGGCAAGCCCGTCGGTTTTCAGCCCAAGGCCCAGGACTTTCGCTTCGAGATCGAGTTCGCCGATCAGTGAAGATATCAATTTTCCGGCTGCGTTTTTCGTATCGGTGGATTTGACAACGCCTTTTTGTATATCGTCCCAGGTGAACGACAACTCTTCGCCGGCTTCAGGCGTCGTTCCAACATAAGCCTCGCCAAAAGCCACAAGACCAGGCGCCGAAATCAGTTTGGCTTTCTTCACATAGTTCTTGTCCTTGTGCTTCTTCGTCAAGTCGACATCGCCGATCCAGGCGTCCGCCAAAGATGACGCGCCTTCAAGCGTAACGACGACGCCTTGAATATCGCCGCCGGGACAACTGACGCTGCGCAGTTCGCCTTCCGCGCGGGCGACTTCCAGATAGAGCGGCAGGCGGACTTCCGTCGAGGAAAGCAGGCCTTCTCCCCCCGCTTTCGCCTCAAGATAAAATCGGATTTGCGTGTTAGAAACGGTCTCGCCGTAGCGCCCTACCGAAAGCCAGGGCGAAGACTGCATCGGCTCGCCGATTTCAAGCATCGCCACTATCGAGAGAAGGCCCGGCGCAGCCGCCGTGAGATCGAGCGTTACAAGGCCTTCTCCGTTCAGCACCACGGCGTTGGCGAAAACAAGGTCAAACATCGATACGTTAGCGGGGAAACCCTTCGCGTCAGCCGCCCCCAGTTCAATCTCGCCCGCCGGACCGAGCCCAATCGCCTTTCTCAGATCGATCTTGTCCGCCGGACCGTAAAGCGCGCCGTTAATGCTGGAAAGCGCCGTCGCGCCCGGCCCCGCGCCGCCGGCGTCGATCATCGCCTGCAACACGTCTTTCAGCGTCGGATCGCTGTCGAGCATGTTATCGTAATCGCCGGCGGTAATGTTCATGCGCGTTGCGAGCGCATCAAGAAATTCAAAAAGCTCGACATCCGTATCGAGCAAAGCGTTATAGTCGAGTACGCTGAGGCTGATCTTGGAACCGATCATCGCGCTCAGCAATTCATTCACCAGCCCTTCATTAAGGCTCGCCAGCCGCGAGCCGACAGAGAACGCCGCCAGTTCCTGACGCGCGGCCGTCGCCGACACCTCCACCGTCGGCGCGCCGAACCGGCTTTTCATGAAATAAAGATCCGCCTTTTTCGACATTGTGACACGCGCCGCATTGTAAGGCGTTGCGCCCGGCACAAACCGGTCCGCATAGGCTTTGCCCGCATCGGCTTCGTACCGCCCCGGCTCAACCTGCACTTCAGCATGCGTTTCGAGTTTTTCCCTGGCCTCTTCTTCGCCGAGATTGCCAAGTTCAACCTGGCTGATTGTATCAAGCCCGTTGAGTTCAAGAATATTGCGCGCGACACCTTCCTGATTGGTGAGATATTCCGCCGCCATGATGGCGGCGACGTCCACGACGCCTTGCGCGTTCCGCCGTTCGAGATGGACCATCATGAGATCGATGGCGAATCCCAGGCAGAACACCCCCACCGGCAGATACAGCATGAAAATCATGCTGATTGCGCCGGCCGCATCCTTGCGGAATCTGTTTAGTTCGCCAGCCAAGAGCCTGATGTCCTAGACATGACCTAGACGCCTCCGTTCTGGATGGTAGTCACGCCGACAATTGTCTTGCCGGGCAGCGGTACGATCGTGGAAAGATTCCAGATCGGAAGCTTGCTGGCGTCATATTGAAGCTCAACATCGAAGCGGTTCTCATACTCCTCACTGTCCTTCACAGTCACCTTGAGGCGTTCAGGATCGATAAAGGCGTAGCGGCCGGCGCTGTTCGCGACAAAAGCTGTTGCCAGCGCAGTCCGTTCATTCTCCGTCAGCCCTGGTATGGATGCGCGCGCTGCGTCCGCGGAAAGCTGCCGAATGCTGTGCGCCGCGCTCAAATAGATGCCGAACGCCAGCATGCCAACCATCATGAATATGAACACCGGCGCGATGATCGCAAACTCAACCGCCGCTGATCCCGCCTGCGATCGACGCAACTGATGGCGGCGCTTCGCCGCATTGCTATTGATTGCTATACTGAGCATGATGCCTCCAAGCAATAATTATTGACTTTGCATCAAATCGGCTAATTGTCTGTTTACGTACGAAGTAAACGATCAAACAAAACAATTACACGTTACGCCTGTAATATTGGACAATGCATAACCGTTTCAGCATTAGCGAATGCAGCACGGTTCAGCGTTCCGGTTTAAGGAATTGATTTCAGACTATGGAATAATAGTCGACCCGGCTCATACCGGCGCCTCATGAGCCAGAAAATATTACCGACAGGCGCGGCGCAAAGCGCTCACGCCAAGCCACTGCGGCCGGAAAAATTGAAACAGAAGCCGGATCGTGGATGCGACAGAGCTGACCGAACAAACATCGGTCAGAGACGCTAACCGGGCGAAGCATTTTAAAACCGTCACGTCGTCGGCTACGCCGGGCTGGCTTCTTACTAAGTTCGCTACGCTCGCCAAGTTGCGAAGCTTGGTGGGCCCGGAGGGACTCGAACCCCCAACCTAGCGGTTATGAGCCGCCAGCTCTAACCAATTGAGCTACAGGCCCGGCGGGGGCTTCCGGCCCCGGCGGACGGCTCTCTTATCAGCAATCGGCGGCGCGATGAAGCCCGTCCGGCGGCGATCCGGGCCGGGTATGAAAACGCCGCTTCCGCCCGCGGGGCCCGGATAAACGCCGATTTTACCGGCCGCCGCGCTGCGAGCGTTTTTCCGCCTTGATTTCGCCCGCCGGGAGCGCTTTTCATGGCGGCCGCCACATCCTGGAGATCAGAATGAACTTTCGTTACGCCCTCACCCCCTTCGCCGCCGCCGCATTGCTGACTGCTTGCACGGCTGCGCCCCAGGCCGCCGCCGAGAGCGATGCGGCCGCACGCACCATCACCGTCAACGGCGAAGGCATCGCGTCGGCTGCGCCCGACATGGCCGTAATCTCGATCGGCGTTCAGTCCGAAGGCAAGACCGCCGCGGAAGCGCTCCGCCAGAACTCCGCCGAAATGAGCGCAACCATCGACAAGCTTAAAAAGCTCGGCGTCGCGGACAAGGATATCCAGACCTCCGGTCTGTCGATCAGCCCCCGCTATGACTACGAAAAGAACCGTTCCGCGCCGCCGATCGTCGGCTATATCGCCTCGAACACGGTGACCGTGCGCCTGCGCGATCTCGACAAGGCCGGCGGCGTCATCGACCAGGCGGTGCAGTCCGGCGCCAACAGCCTCGGCGGCATTTCGTTCACTTTCGCCGATCCGCAGCCGCTGATGGACGCCGCGCGCCGGGACGCCGTCAAGCAGGCCACGGCCCAGGCCGAACTCCTGACCGATGCGGCCGGCGTCAGCCTCGGCCGGCTGATCACCATTCAGGGCGGCTATGCTTCCAACCCGTCGCCGCAACCGGTCAGGGCGCGCATGGAGATGGCGGCGGACAAGGCCGTACCGCTCGAAGCCGGGGAATCGGCGATCACCGCCAGCGTCACGCTCGTCTACGAGATCAAATAAATAAAAAGGCCCGCTTTCGGGCGGGCCTTTTCTTCGTTGTCCGCTGCGCGGCGGTTTTATTTCTTCCCGAACAAATCGCCGAAAAAGTCGCCGTCGTTCCAGGTCGGGCGCTCCTTGGCGTTCGCCAGTTCGAGCGCAATCATATAGTTCACATCCGCAAACCGCGCTGCATCTTCAAACAGGATCGGCTGGCTCATGTCGTCGCTCGGCTTGTGATAGTTGGTCTGGAGAAACTCTCCGAACTTTTCCGCACCGCCATTGGCGAAGCCGGTTACAAGAAACACTGAAGGCACGCCCTGCTCGACGAAACGGTAATGGTCGGAACGGGTGAAGAGCCCCTGCTCCGGCATCGGGTCCGGCGAAAGCGTAACGCCGATTTTTCCAGCCGCCGCCTCAACGATCGGTCCGAGCGAGGAACGTTCGGCGCCGAACGCCACAACATCCGTGAAGGAATAAAGCAGAACCGGCATGTCGAGATTGACATTCGCGGCGATGCCGTCTTTTGCGACGGTTGGGTAATGGGCGAAGAAATCGGCGCCCAAAAGCCCTTTTTCCTCTGCGGTCAATGCAATGAAGAGCACGCTCCGCGCCGGGCGCGGGCCTTCCAGCATGCGGCGCGCCGCTTCAAGCATGGTCGAAACGCCGGCGGCGTTGTCGAGCGCGCCGTTATTGATGCCGTCCTTACCTTCCTCGACCAGCCGTTCATTGACGCCCACATGATCGAGATGGGCGGAGAGAACAACGTACTCGTTCCGGCGCGCCGGGTCCGATCCGGGGATCATGCCGATCACATTCGGGCTCATCACATCTTTCTGGGTGACGGCGCCTTTCATCGACACGGACGTACCGAGAGCGAAAGCCTTGGGATTAACGCCCTCCGCATCGACGTCGTTGCGCACTTCTTCGAAGCTCTGTTCAGCATCCGTGAACAGGAGTTCCGAAATCGCGGGGTTTAGCGCCGCCGTCCCTCTGATGTTCGGACCGGACGTATCGGCCCGGCCATCGGGATGAACCCATGTCATGCGCGAGCGGTTTGCAAACTGGCTCAGTCGTTCCCAGGGGAAACGCTGCTCGCCCGCCTTCGATGTCAGGCTGATCATTCCGATGGCGCCGAGTTCGGAAGCCGCCGCCGACTTGCGGCCGCTGCCGCCGAAATGCGCGCGTTCTTCGCTGTCAAAGCTGTCCGGCGCGCCCGAGAAAAAAGCAACGACCTTTCCGGCGACGTCGAGCCCTGCATAATCATCGTGACCGTGCTCCGGCGCATGAACGCCGTAGCCGACAAAAACGACAGGCGCGGCGACAATTTCCATTTCCTGCGCCGCCGCCGACGGGAACACGACGAAATCTTCCACATTCGTCAGTTCGTGGGTTTCGCCGTCAGGGGTAGTGATCGACAGCGACGCCAATTCGACCACCGGGGTCGATTCGCGAAGCGTCACTTCCTGAAACCAGCCATTGTTTCCGGCAGGCGTCAGTCCGAGGCCCGCCATCCGGGCCGCCACATAATTCGCCGCTTGCCGGTAAGCATCCGTGCCGGCTTCGCGCCCTTCGCGGGCGTCATCAGCCAGCCAGCGCATGTCGGCTTCAATCCTCGCCGCTGCGCTCGTTTCAGCGGCCGTCTTGCCCGCCTCGGCGACCATCGTCGCCGGCAAGGGCGGCGGCGCGACCGCTGTCGTTGCGGCGCAAGCGCCAAGATAGAAAAATGCGAGAAAACCGCCGAAACGGCGAATGGTCCGGTTCATAAATGCCCCTCCGATAAACATCGGAGATCATCACGATCCTTTCTTGAAGGTCAATCTCGCTTTAACGCACAGGCGCATCGTCTCGTCGGCAAGTCGCCGCAAAATCAGGCGGTTAGCCTATAGTCTGACGGCGGAATCCACACGCAACCGTGAGCCTTGGAACCGCCGCATTCGGGCGGTATTATCCGGTAAGGGGAACGCCTATGCGCAGAGCATCATTTCTTCTCCGGCTTGCGCCGTCCGCCGCAGCAGCGGCGATGGCGTTCACCGCCCTTGCAGCCGCGCAAGACGCCGGCGGCGTTCATGAAAACGGCATCGGCCCTGACCCGGATCGCGACACCAATCCGGCGACCGACACGCGCGTCGTCACCTTCATCGCCGACGCCGTGCGCGCGGGCGACGACCCGCCCTATGTCGTCCTCACTTTCGAACCGCCCCCGGGCAAGCAGGGTGAAGCGATCATCAAGGATTACAAGAAAGGCTATGGCGTCGAGTTCGGACGCGGCCTCTCCTGGCAAATCTGCAAGGGCCAACGCCGCTTCACCTATGACACGATGTGCACATATGAAGCGCCGACAAGCGGCGTTTTCGCCGCCGGTTATCTCAACTATCTCAATGCGCCGCTGACGATTTCATTCGACCGGCCGGTCTGCATCGTCACCATGTCGATCTATCCGACCGGCGGCAGAGAAGGCGAGCCTTTTGAATTCAAGATCGAGGGCTGGACAGAGGACGGCGCGAAACTTACAACCTCGACGACGGCGTTCGAATGGACGAACAACACAGTGCGCTTCCGCAATATGGCCGGCGCCTATTTCATCGACCAGCGCGCCATGAAAATTACGGTCTCGATGCGCAGCAAGGACCCGAGAGAAGCGAGAGACACGCTTCGTTATCTGATTGATGATTTCGCGTTTGTCGACGAAGGATGCGACGCTGCGCTCGACGACATTGCGGCCCGCACCGGCGTTGATTTGCGCGACGAAGCCGATAGGCTCGATAGCGATGACGAGGACCTCGCCGGAAGCTGACGGGCCTGATGCAGAATTCCATTCTTTATGAAGTGATCCTGACGGTCGAGCCGGAGATCAGGGACGATTATCTTCAATGGCTCAATCATCATCTCGAGGCGATGCTCGCCCATGACGGGTTTTGCGCCGCGAAGCTCTATTTCAATACCGAAAACGAGAACGAATTCACCTGCCATTATGTTCTGGAGAACATGGCTGCAATGCGCGCCTATCTCGCCGGGCCGGCGAAGGACATGCGCGCCGACGGAATCCGGCGTTTCGGCGACCGGTTTTCCGCCCGGCGCCGGATTCTCGAAGCAGCCGAGGGAGGCGAATATTGATTGAGGTGAAACTGACCAGCCTCATGGTCAACGATCAGGACAGGGCGCGCCGGTTCTATAACGAAAAACTGGGCTTTGCGATCAAGTATGACATTCCCATGGACGGCGCAAACTGGCTCACGCTCATTGCGCCTGAAGGCGACAACAAAGTCGAACTCCTTCTCGAACCAACCGGCCACGCGGCTGCGCAGGTATTTCAGGAAGCATTGTACAAGGACGGAATACCGCTCACCCAGCTCTACACGGACGACATTCATGCGGAATATCGCCGTTTGAAAGAACTGGGGGTCGTCTTCAGGGACGAGCCCAAAGCTATGGGACCGGTAACGATCGCCGATTTCGACGATACCTGCGGCAACCTGATCAGGCTTATTGAAGAATAAACCGCCGCAATGCTGAGCATTGCGGCGGCTGCAGAATTGAATTTCTGAGAAAGCTACGACGTCTGATCGTCGACCGCCGCATCCGGCGCGTTCTTCATGACCGACTCGATGCCGTTCTCGCAGCCGCTCGCACTGTCATACATCTGCGACTGGCCGATGACCTGATGGTTCGCGGCCTTGAGAACGAAATAGGGTTTGCCGCTCGTCGATTCCTTGATCTCAAAATTCCCCTTGTCGGCGGCGTTCTTCCTGACCGAGGCGACGCCGTTGTCGCAGCCAGACTTGTCCTTGTAGCCCTCGCTGGCGAGAATGTTCTCGCCATTCCCGGCCTTCAGCCGGAACCGGAACTCGCCCGCCTTGTCCTTGTAAATCTCAAATTTTCCAGCCATCAGGCCCGTCTCCTTCTTTCGAAAAATCGCCGCTCCCTACCCCATGCCCACTAATCAATAATTTGCGCTGATTTGCAAATTGGGCGCATCGGCTTATCTGCGATGTTCCAGAATCGTTCTCCCTTCGGTAGAGTGCCCCGATGACGTCAGAGCCCGACCGCCCCTTGTCGATTTCCGAACGCGCCACGGCCGCAGCGCGCGGTGGCGTGGTTAGCGAAAAAGACGCAGAAACAGCGCCTTATCTACAAGACTTAAACGAAGAACAGCGAAGCGCTGTGCTGGCGACGGAAGGCCCTGTGCTGATGCTCGCCGGAGCCGGCACCGGGAAAACGCGGGCGCTGACGACCCGCCTCGCCCACCTCCTGTTCACGGGCCGGGCGCAACCCTGGCAACTCCTCGCCGTCACCTTCACCAACAAGGCCGCGCGCGAAATGAAGGAGCGCATCGAAGGTCTTGCCGGCGCATCGGTCGAGGGCATGCAGTGGCTCGGCACCTTCCACTCCATCGCCGCGCAGATCCTGCGCCGCCATGCCGAACTTGTCGGCCTTAAATCCAGTTTCACGATTCTCGACGCCGACGATCAGGCGCGCCTCGCCAAGCAGGTGATCGAGGCGGCGAATATCGACGAGAAACGCTGGACCGGCCGCGGGCTCGCCATGGTGATCGACGGCTGGAAGAACCGCGGGCTGACGCCCGACAAGGTCCCCGCCGAGGAGGCTTATCACTTTGCTGACGGCAAGGCGATTAATCTTTACAAAGCCTATCAGGCGCGACTGACGACATTGAACGCCGCTGATTTCGGCGACCTGCTTGTCCACAACCTGACGATCTTTCAGAACAACACCGACGTTCTCGAAGAGTATCAGCGCCGCTTCCGATACATGCTGGTCGACGAATATCAGGATACGAATGTCGCGCAGTATCTCTGGCTGCGCCTGCTCGCCCAAAAGCACAAGAACATCTGCTGCGTCGGCGACGACGATCAGGCGATCTATGGCTGGCGCGGCGCGGAAGTTGAAAACATCCTGCGTTTTGAAAAGGATTTTCCGGGCGCGAAAGTCATCCGGCTGGAACGCAATTACCGCTCGACGCCTTCCATTCTCGGCGCGGCGTCCGGCCTGATCGCCGCCAACAAGGCGCGGCTCGGCAAGGAGCTGTGGACCGACCGGGAGGAAGGCGAAAAGGTCAAGGTGCGCGGGGTTTGGGACGGCGAAGAAGAAGCCCGCCTCATCGGCGACGATATCGAGTCCGAGCAGATCAGGGGCCGCTCCCTGAACGATATGGCGGTCTTGGTGCGCGCTTCCTTCCAGATGCGCGCCTTTGAAGAGCGGTTCAATACGCTCGGCCTCGCCTATCGCGTGGTCGGCGGCCCGCGTTTCTATGAACGCGAGGAAACCCGCGACGCGCTTTCCTATCTGCGACTGATCCGCTCCGCCGACGACGATCTCGCTTTCGAGCGCATCGTCAACAAGCCGAAGCGCGGCCTTGGCGACGTCGCCGTGCAAACCCTGCACAAGATCGCCCGGGCGCAGGAAATCCCGCTCATGACCGCAGCGAGAACCGCTCTTGAAAGCGACGACTTGCATGCGGCGGCGCGACGCTCGCTCGCCAATTTCGTCGACACGGTCGACCGCTGGACGCGCGACGCGAAAGACATGGCGCCCGCCGATCTCGCCGAACTGGTGCTTGAAGAGTCCGGCTATATCGAGATGTGGAAGAACTCGAAAAGCCCGCAGGCGCCGGGCAAACTCGATAACCTCAAGGAATTCATCCAGGCGGTGTCGGAATTCGACACCCTCGAAGGCTATCTCGATCATGTCGCCCTCGTCGCCGAGCGCAATGAAAACGAAACCGGCGGCTGCGTCTGGCTGATGACGCTGCACGCCGCGAAAGGCCTTGAGTTTCCTGTCGTGTTTCTCCCCGGCTGGGAGGAAGAAATTTTTCCGTCGAAACGCTCGCTCGACGAAAAAGGGCTTGCCGCGCTCGAGGAAGAACGACGCCTCGCCTATGTAGGCATTACTCGGGCGCGGGAAAGCGCGCGCATCTCCTTCGCCGCGAACCGTCAGATTTTCGGACGCTGGCAGGCGGCGATGCCGTCGCGTTTCATCGATGAACTGCCAGAAGCCCATGTCGAAGTGCTGTCGGAACCCGGCCTTTACGGCAATGCCGCGGCCGACTTCGCCAGCCATTCCCGGTTTGAAGGCGCGAAACTGAAAGAAGACGCCTATTACGACAATCCGGGCTGGCGCCGCGCACGCGCCGCTTCCGGCCGGCGCGCCTCGGACCCGCCGCTGATCGAAGGACGCGCCTCGTCGGTTTCGGTGAGCGCGCCCGGCAGCTCAAAATACAAGATCGGCGCCCGCGTCTTTCACCAGAAATTCGGGTACGGAAAGATCGCCGCAATCGAGGGGCAAAAGCTGACGGTCGATTTCGAACATTCCGGCCCCAAGAAAGTGATCGACACTTTCGTGGAGGCGTCGTGACGGAGCCGGCCACCGCCTTCATCAAGACCATCTCGCCGGAAGACGCCGAGGGTCGGCTCAAGGATCTATACAACCGCGTCAAAGGGCCGGACGGCCGCGTCGACAACATCCTCAAGGCCCACAGCCTCCGTCCGCCGACGCTCGAAGGCCACATGGCGCTCTACAAGAATGTGCTGCATCACAACTCAAACCAGACAGCCAAATGGCTGCTGGAAGCGATCGGCGTCTATGTCAGCCTGATCAATGGCTGCGATTACTGCGTCGAACACCATTTCGAAGGATTGAAACGGCTCGCCGCGAATGACAGCAAGGCCGATGCGATCAGGAAGGCGCTCACGGAAGCGCTGTCGACCGGCCTGATCTCCTGCCCGGAGCTCACCGCGAGGGAAATCGCGGCGCTCGATTACGCCGCGCAACTAACAAAAGCGCCGGCGAGCATCATGGAAGTCCAGATCAACGCCTTGCGCGACGCGGGCTGGACGGACGGCGAGATTCTCGAAATCAATCAGGTCGCCGCCTATTTCGCCTACGCCAACCGCACCGTGCTCGGGCTCGGGGTGACAACTGAAGGCGACACGCTCGGTCTTTCGCCGAGCGGCGATGGCTGGGATCACCAGTAACCGCGCCTAGAGATCGAAGAGATCGCAAGTTCTCCGCACGTTACTAGCATTGACGCAAAAGCCTTCCGCCTGCCGATCTCCGATCACAATCCCGTATTGCAAACCGAGCAAGTCGCACGAAACCTTGCAGTAACTGTTGAAACGTTCAGGCGGCGTGATCGCAAGCATGCCGCCGCCCTCGGGAAGAAAATACATGGCGTGCGTCAGGGCGCTGCCCTCCATGCCGACGACAAGCTCAGCCCCGTGAAGCACGCCGGCGATCTCGTCAACGCTCATCATCGTCGGGTCCAAGACCTCAAATCCGTCAGCTGACAGCGCATTTTCAATCTCAGGCTCATTACAGAACTTCCGAACCCCGCCTGACTGGATTCCGCGCCTGATAAATACCCGTTTCTTTTTTTCCGGCGCGCCCAGTTTCGCCGCGACGCGCTCGCGCAGAAGTCTCAGTCTCGGCCCTTTATGAGGCGTCGGCGCCTCGTCATTGATAACGACAAGAGACCGAAAGTTAACATTCTCCGCAGACCGCCAGGGAAGATCGAGAAGCTTCACATAACCGCCAATGTGACTTTCCTTATGCCCTTTTGCATGCACCGCTGGCGGACCGGGAGAAACCGGATCGCCGAACTGATCTGCAAGCAGCGCCAAGGGCGCATCGTCATGCAGCCAGTGTCCGAAATATTGCAGTCCGAGATAGGAACCGGCGAGCGCGCCCTCATCAATCGTTTCGACAGGATGTTCCCGCGAAGGCGGCGGCGTGAACGGATAGGGCAGGACTTTGTGTTCACACCCCTTCGCGAAGACCGAACCCCGAAAGAGGATCGCATTACTGTATCGATAGGCCGTCACCGGCGGGCGCTCGAAGACGCCGCCGGCGATGCGTAGATTTTCAATCTCTTTCGTCGTGCGGTCTTCCAGCTTGACGATCTTTTCCGTCTCGCCGGGCAGGATGCGGGAGGGTGGCGTCGCCTGTCGTTCGGCAGGCGCGATAACCCAGCTTTGGTCCGCCGCCCCGTAAAACGCCCGCGCGCCATGGAGCTTTCGCCGGATTCTGAAAAGTCCGTATTTCGCGAGCAACTGCGCCCGATCAAAACCGAAAGTCACAAAGCCCCTCTCTCGCGTTGCATCGCGCATGCGCAAGACTATAAACACGCTCTACACTGTTTCTTCGCCAGACCAACTGAAAGCATCTTTCCGGCATGCCCAGCTATAAAATAACCTGGAGCGGGACAAAAGCCGCCCTCGATCATGCAAGCGCCGCGTTAACGGAACTGCTCGACCCTCCCGCCGATGCGGCGAGCCTCACGAAAGACGACGCAACCGTCGAGGACGGCGACAGTGCGTGGCGGCTCGAGGCGTATTTCACCGGCAAGCCGGACCTTGAGGCCATCGTGACGCTCCTTGCGGGACAGGAGCTTGGCGCCGGGGAACAGGAAGAACTCCCCGATATCGACTGGGTCGCCCACGCGCTTGAAGGGCTGGGCGTCGTGCGCTGCGGCCGGTTCGTGCTTTACGGCCGTCACGATGCGGACAAACTGCCCGATGAGGAAGGCGACATTCCGATCAGGATTGACGCCAACCAGGCGTTCGGCACCGGCCACCATCCGACGACCGCCGGCTGCCTTACCCTGCTCGACCGGTTCGCCGGTTTCGCGCCGAAGAACATCTTCGACCTCGGCTGCGGCTCTGCGGTCCTTGCCATCGCCGCCGCAAAACTCTGGGGCCGAATGGTGCTCGCCAGCGACATTGACGAGCGCTCGGCGGAAATCGCCGCTGAAAACGCCGCATACAATGAAGTGAGCGACAAGGTGCGTGTTCTCGCTGCGGCAGGTTTCGCCCATGATGGCATCGCCGCCGCCGCGCCCTTCGATTTCGTGTTCGCCAATATCCTCGCCGGCCCGCTCAAGGAGCTTGCGCCCGACATGGCTGCTCATCTTCAAAAGAACGGCCGGGTGATGCTGGCGGGGCTGATGGCGGAGCAGGAAAAAGGCGTCGTCGCGGCCTATGAAGAGGCGGGCTTCCGGCTGATCAACCGGCTCGACCATAAGACCTGGCCGGTACTGCTTTTCGTGAAGAAATAACGGCTTCGCGCCGCCGCCCCCTTGAGGCCCGGGCGCGGAAGCGCGATATATCGTGAAGCGACGCCAAGAGGTTATTCATGTTCCAGACGTTCGAACCCGTATCCGACCGCACCTTCGCCGGCAGGCACCTGCCGCTGCTGCGGGCGGAAATGAAAAAGCAAAATCTAAACGGGTTCGTCATTCCGCATGATGACGAATATCAGAATGAATACATTCCCGCTTACGCCGAAAGGCTGATGTGGGCGACAGGGTTTTCAGGCTCGGCCGGCGCAGCGGTGGTGTTTCAGGACAAGGCTTACATTTTCACGGACGGCCGCTACACGCTTCAGGTCCGCCAGCAGGCGGACGCCGATTATTTCGAGTATATCGATCTGACAACCACGCCGCCGGACCAGTGGCTTGGCGAACATGGCCGCAAGGGCGCGCGCATTGGTTACGATCCGATGCTGCACACGCTTTCTGGCGTCGCGAAATTGCAGGACGCGGCGCAAAAGGCGGGTTTCGAACTCGTCGCCGTCGCGACCAACCCGATTGACGCCGCATGGAAGGACCAGCCGGCCCTGCCGGCGACGCCGGTGCGTCCGCATGACGTGAAGTTCGCAGGCAAGCTCTCGGCGGAAAAGCGCAAGGAGATTGCGGCGGCGGTCGCCAAGGCCGGCGCAGACGCCGTGCTGATTACCGCGCCGCCGTCGATCGCCTGGCTCTTCAATATCAGGGGCCATGACGTCGCGCGCTCGCCGCTGCCTCTTGGAAGAGCGATCCTCAACAAGGACGGTACAGCGAGCCTCTTCCTCGCGCCGGAAAAAGTGACGAACGACCTCCCGGCGTTTCTGGGCGACGATGTCGATATACGCGCGGAAAGCGATGTCGGCGCGGCGCTTGAAAAACTCGGGGCCGCCGGTGCGATGGTCGCCATCGATCCGGCGCTGGCGCCCGCCCAATACGCTGCGGACCTCAAACGCGCCGGGGCGAAACTCGTCGAACTGACGGATCCGTGCGCCCTTCCCCGCGCGATGAAGAACGAAACGGAAGTCAGCGGCGCGCGCGCAGCGCATATTCGCGATGGAATCGCCGTGACGCGTTTCCTTCACTGGATCGACACCGAGGCCCAGGGCGGCGATGTCGACGAAATCGCGGCGGCGAAAAAACTCGAAGAGTTTCGCCGCGGCTCGGACGACCTTAAAGACATCAGCTTCGATACGATTTCCGGCGCCGGATCAAACGGCGCGATCTGCCATTACCGGGTCTCGACCGAAACCAGCCTCAAGCTTGAACCCGGTTCTCTCTATCTTGTCGATAGCGGCGGTCAGTATCCGGACGGCACCACCGACATCACCCGCGTCGCGCCGATCGGCGAGCCGACCGACGAAATGCGCGACCGTTTCACCCGCGTGCTTAAAGGCCACATTGCGCTCGCGACCGCGCGCTTCCCTGTCGGCACGACGGGCCACCAGCTCGACGCTTTTGCGCGCCGCCCGCTTTGGGAAATGGGCCTCGACTACGACCACGGCACCGGCCATGGGGTCGGCTCGTTCCTCGGCGTTCATGAAGGTCCGCAACGCATCGCCGCCTGGCCGAACACGCAAGCCCTAAAGCCCGGCATGATCGTTTCCAACGAGCCGGGCTTTTACAAGGCCGGCGAATTCGGCATCCGCATCGAGAATCTTATCGTCGTCACGCACCCGGAACCGGTTCCCGGCGGCGAACGGGAGATGATGGGATTTGAGACCATCACCATGGCGCCGATCAATCTCGATCTCGTCAAACCGGATCTCTTGACCGGCAGCGAACGCCAGTGGCTCAACGATTATCACGCCAAAGTGCGCGAGAAGCTCGGCGCGCTCATCCCTGCGGGGATCAAGGACTGGTTCGAGAACGCGACAAGGGCGATCTAATTAGTGGTATTTTGCTCCAATATCGAAGCTCCAAAAGACGGCTGGATGCGCTTTCGATTTATAGGAGAAACTGGTGAAATCGACCTTCTCGCCTCGTACACTCCATTCGATTCGTTTGAGGAGCTGATAACAGCACTTCAAGCCTTACTGGATTTTGGCAATTCCCATAAGATTCGAGTGAATGAAGAACCGAAAGAGAGCGTTCTGACACTATCTCGGAAAGACGATAGCTTATTCCTGACATTGCTAGATGATAGGGAAACACATCTGACGCAAATAGAAACAAGTTTTACTTCTGGATGCCAGGAGATAGCCAGGAATATCTATCAACTATACAAAGAAGTTGGACATGAAGGTTTCGAGCGGGAATGGCGTCACCGCCCGCCGGAAGAAAAAATCAAACGGTTGTGGGTGAGGGTTAGCAGTGAGCCGAGCTAACGATATCTATCAAAGCCCGCCCATCGAAATCAGCGCGCCGCCGTCGATAATCATCGCCTGACCGGTCATCCAGCGCCCCGCCGGCGATGCGAGGAATACCGCCGCGCCGGCGATGTCGTCCGGCTCGCCGAAACGGCGCAGCGGCAGCTTTTCCGTCATCATCTTCTCGATCTTCGGGTCTTTCCACAACGCTTCCGCAAAATGGGTTTTGACGACGCCCGGACAGATGCAGTTGACGCGGATATTGTCGCCCCCGTTTTCAACCGCAAGATTGCGCGCAAGCTGCAAATCGGCGGCCTTAGAGATGTTATAGGCGCCGAGAAGCCCTGAGCCGACAAATCCGCCGATCGATGAAATGATAACGATCGCGCCGTCTTTCTTCTCGCGCATCTCCGGCAGCACCATCTGCGAAAGCCAGTGCGACGCCTTGACGTTGCAGGTGAGGATCTTGTCGAACTGTTCGTCGCTCATACCCGAAGATGGGCCGAAATAGGGATTGACCGCCGCGTTCGAGACGAGAATGTCGGCCGCGCCCCATTTCGTCCTGGTCTCATCGACGAGACGCTGCAGTTCTTCTTTGTGTGAAATGTTGCAGGAGACGGCGCAGGCGGCCTCACGCCGTTCCGCCTCGTTTATGCTGTCGACCACCGCCTGGCAGGCGTCGATCTTGCGGCTCGACACGATGACATTCGCGCCGGCTTCAGCGAGCCGCCGGGCGATCGCCTCGCCAATGCCGCGCGATGCGCCGGTGACGATGGCGGTTTTTCCGGAAAGGTCGAACAGAGGTTGCGCGCCGGTCATCGTTGAGGCTCCCTTCATGCTGGAAAGGAGAGCCTAGGGGACGACCTGCCCGCTTTAAACAGGGAATAACAGCGCGCTGTTATTCGGCTGCGACAGCCGCATCATCTTCGCTTTCGCCAGTCTTGTTGTCTTCCTTGTCGGCGCGTTTAGTCGTCCGGCGGCGGCGGCGTTTGGGCTTTTCTTCCGCCTCCTCGCTCGACGCATCCGCCTCATCGGCCTTCTTCACCGCCTCGGCGTTGTCATTGTCCTCGCCGGAGGATCCGTCTTCATCCTCGCGCTGTTTGCCCTTGCGTTCGCCGCCGCGATCCTTGCCGTTCTCGATGGAAGGCTGCTCGCCGTCGCCGTCATAGGAATTCTGTTGGGGCTGCTGTGGTTGCTGGCCCGGCTGGTTGGCCTGCGCCGCCCTGATCAGGCGGAAATAATGCTCGGCGTGCTGAAGGTAGCTTTCCGCTTTCACCCGGTCCCCCGCAGAGGAAGCGTCCCGCGCAAGCGTGATATATTTGTCGTATATCTGGTTCGCCGTCCCGCGAATGCGCACTTCAGGCCCGTTGGAATCGAGCGCCCGGTTTGGATTGACGCCGCCCGGACGGCGACGTTGATTACGGCCACGCTTCATTTTCTTTTCCTGTATTGCGCCCCTGTTGCGATCGGCCGGACGCGCTTTGCGCCGGTCTATCGTCGATGTTTTTGGCAAGCTGGCGGCGATCAATCTCGCCTATATCATCATGGTGTTTTCAAGTTCCATTTCGCAGCAACGCTGCGGACAACAAGCCTGACTGATCGTAGCCTGACTAATGTTGGATTTCCGACACCCCCAGAGCTCGTCTTGAAATCGCGCTGAAGAACGTGTCTTGGGTCTATAATACCCGTTCAATTGCACAGTTCAATCTTTTTTTGCCAGCTTTTAAACCGCCCTTGTCGCAGCCAAAACCCCGCGTTCGCGGCCTTTCAGATCGACGATGATTTCAATATCCGCCCCCTTAAAGCAATCAGTAACCATTTGGGCGAGGCGGCCCGCCTGGCCGTCGCCGGCCTCAAATACGAGGAGGCCGCCGGGCGTTAACAATCGCGGCGCATCGGCCAGAATCGCGCGGTAGGCGTCGAACCCGTCCGCCCCGGCGAACAGAGCCGATCCGGGCTCAAAGCCGCGAACGTCGACCGGCAGATCGGGCCGTTGCGATTCGGCGATATAGGGCGGATTGGCGATAATGATGCCGAAGCGCTGATCGAGCCCCCGCCCCCAGTCGCCGACGACGATTCGCGCGCGGTCGCCTAGTCCTAGCGCCTCGAGATTGGCCCGGGCGACACGCGCCGCCGCCTCGGAGCGGTCAACGCCCACCCCTGCGCTCGCCGGTAACTCGCGAAGCAGCGCGCCCAGAATACAGCCTGAGCCGGTTCCGAGATCTAGGACTGAGTGCGGCTCGTCCGCCGGCAGCCGGGCCAGAAGCGCTTCGATCAGGCATTCAGAATCATCGCGCGGGATCAGCACATCCGATGTCACGCGAAAATCCATGCTCCAGAATTCCTTGACGCCGGTGATATAGGCGACCGGCTCGCCGCGTGTGCGGCGTTCGATAAAGTCGGCGAAACGGGATGCCTCGTCAACCGTCAGCGCATCGCGCCCGGCGGCGATCAGGCCGGCGGCGTCCTTGCCGGTCGCATGCATCAAAAGTACACGCGCATCGATAAGCGGCGTCTGCGAATCATTAAGGAGCGCGGCGCCCGCGCGAAGCACCTCATCGATACGCTTATGCGCGAATGCGTCAGACGGCATCGCCCTGCATTTCCGCAAGACGGTCGGCCCGGTCCTGCGTAATCAGCGCATCGACAATGTCATCGAGCGCATCGCCGCGGATGATCTCGTCGAGATTGTAAAGCGTCAGATTGATCCGGTGATCGGTGACGCGGCTTTGCGGGTAGTTGTAGGTGCGAATACGTTCGGAACGGTCGCCGGAACCGACCATGCCCTTGCGCGCGGCGGCCCGCTCCGCATCCGCTCGCGCCCGTTCGGCGTCGTAAAGGCGCGCGCGCAACACCTGCATCGCCTTCGCCTTGTTCTTGTGCTGGGACTTTTCATCCTGCTGGCTGACGACGATGCCGGTCGGCAAGTGCGTGATCCTGACTGCGGAGTCGGTCGTGTTGACCGACTGGCCGCCCGGCCCCGAAGCGCGGAAGACATCGATGCGCAAATCGTTTTCGTTGATCTCGATGTCGACTTCTTCCGGTTCCGGCAGCACCGCGACCGTCGCCGCCGACGTGTGTATGCGCCCTTGCGTTTCCGTTTCGGGCACGCGCTGGACACGGTGGACGCCCGCCTCGAATTTCATCCGGGCGAAGACGCCGTCCCCGGAGATGTTCGCCTGGATTTCCTTATAGCCGCCCATCTCCGCTTCAGAGGCGGAAAGCACGTCGACCTTCCAGCCCTGCAGCTGGGCGTAGCGCTGATACATGCGGAAGAGATCGCCCGCGAACAGCGCTGCTTCGTCGCCGCCGGTGCCGGCGCGCACTTCAAGAATGACCGAGCTGTCATCGGCCTTGTCCTTCGGCAGCAGCATGAGCTGAACCTCATGCTCGAGCGCCGGGATTTTTTCCTTGAGCTCGGCGAGTTCGCTTTTGGCGAGCGCGGCCATTTCTGCATCGTCGCCCTCCGCGAGCTCTTTCAGCTCGCCGAGCTGCGCTCTCATGGATGAGAGCGTTCTTGCTTTTTCGACGACATCCTTGAGCTCGCCATGCTCCTTCGACAGACGAATGATCTCGTCCGAACTCGAAACGGACGACATCTTCGCCTCGATCTTCTCGAACTTGTCGATCAGCGCGTCTATTTTTTCCTGAGGGATCAAGCTTGATTTTCCTGTACTCTTGCAGCGCGTTCTTACACTGCCTGTTGTTCTTCCATGATCGCGTCAACCAGGACGGCATTGTAGATGTTTTCGAGAGTCATGCGCTTCTCTATTTCGATTACGGATCAAAGCGAAAACGCAAGTCCGGATACAAAAAGCGCGCGGGGGCGTTTCCCGCGCGCTTTCACAATGTGGCGGCGCTACTCCGCGGCGACAGACTGTTTGGCTTCTTCCGCCTGAATCTCCGCCGCGCGCTTTTCGACCAGCTCAACGAGGTGATCGACCAGCTCCGAATTGTCGATACGGTGATCGACCTCGCCATTGAGGTAGATCATGCCGTGCTCCTTGCCGGCGCCGCCGCCGGTGAAGCCGATATCGGTCTCGCGCGCTTCGCCCGGCCCGTTGACCACGCAGCCGATCACCGAAAGCGTCATCGGCGTCGTGATATGCGCAAGGCGTTGTTCGAGCGTTTCAACGGTGTCGATCACGTTAAAGCCCTGACGCGCACAGGACGGACAGGAAATCACATTGACGCCACGATGGCGCAGATTGAGCGACTTCAGGATATCAAAACCCGCCTTGATTTCCTCGACGGGGTCGGCGGACAGAGACACGCGGATCGTGTCGCCGATGCCGGCCCAGAGCAGGGTGCCCATGCC
>ENA-ORCV01000310-ORCV01000310.1-marine-metagenome-genome-assembly--contig:-NODE-310-length-45743-cov-4.119038_pt1 | contig 45743 bp, 42 predicted proteins | sample MGYA00237779_ERZ508509 | MGnify/ENA primary metagenome ERZ508509 (study PRJEB26180, sample SAMN06268772) | marine metagenome | isolation source: Bioluminescent Bay, La Paraguera, Puerto Rico | place... | reverse complement strand
CGCGGATCACGGCCACGCCGCCGGCCAGTTTCGCGAGACGCTCTTGCAGCTTCTCACGGTCGTAGTCGGAGGTGGTGTCCTCGATCTGCTTGCGGATCTGGCCGATGCGGGCCTCGATTTCGCCCTTGTCGCCCTGACCGTCGACGATCGTGGTGTCGTCCTTGGTGATGGTGACCTTCTTGGCCGAGCCCAGCATGTCGACGGAGACGTTCTCCAGCTTGATGCCCAGGTCTTCGCTGATCACCTGGCCGCCGGTCAGCTTGGCGATGTCTTCCAGCATGGCCTTGCGGCGGTCGCCGAAGCCCGGAGCCTTCACCGCCGCGACCTTCAGGCCGCCGCGCAGCTTGTTGACCACCAGCGTGGCCAGGGCTTCGCCTTCGATGTCCTCGGCGATGATCAGCAGCGGACGGCCCGACTGGACCACCGCTTCCAGGATCGGAAGCATCGGCTGCAGGGAAGAGAGCTTCTTCTCGTGCAGCAGGATCATCGGATCCTCGAGCGTGGCTTCCATCTTGTCGGCGTCGGTGACGAAGTAAGCCGACAGATAGCCGCGGTCGAACTGCATGCCTTCGACGACTTCCAGTTCGGTTTCCAGCGACTTGGCCTCTTCGACCGTGATGACGCCTTCGTTGCCGACCTTTTCCATCGCCTGGGCGATCATGTCGCCGATCTCACGCTCGCCATTGGCGGAAATCGAGCCGACCTGGGCGATTTCCGACGAACCGGAGATTTTCTTGGCGTGGGACTTGATGTCCTCGACGACCTTGGTCACGGCCTTGTCGATGCCGCGCTTCAGGTCCATCGGGTTCATGCCGGCGGCGACGGACTTCATGCCTTCGCGCACGATCGCCTGGGCCAGCACGGTGGCGGTGGTGGTGCCGTCGCCCGCTTCGTCATTGGTGCGCGAAGCGACTTCGCGAACCATCTGGGCGCCCATGTTCTCGAACTTGTCTTCGAGCTCCACTTCCTTGGCGACGGTGACGCCGTCCTTGGTCGTGCGCGGAGCGCCGAAGGATTTCTCGATCACCACGTTCCGGCCTTTCGGGCCGAGGGTGACTTTTACGGCATCGGCCAGAATATCGACGCCGCGCAGCATGCGCTGGCGGGCGTCGGAGCCGAAATGCACTTCCTTGGCTGCCATTTCCTCTGATCCTCTGAATCTGTGTGTATTCGGGTGAACTGAAGGGCAGGGGGCCTTAGGCCGCGAGGACGCCCAGGATGTCCGACTCCTTCATGATGAGGAGCTCGTCGCCATCCACGGTGACCTCGGTGCCCGACCATTTGCCGAACAGGATGCGGTCGCCTTCCTTGACGTCCAGCGGACGGACGGTGCCGTCTTCCTTGATCGCGCCGTTGCCGACGGCGACGACTTCGCCTTCCTGCGGCTTTTCCTTGGCGGAATCGGGGATGATGATCCCCCCCTTGGACTTCTCTTCTTCCTTCACGCGCTTGACCAGCACGCGATCCTGCAGCGGACGAAACTTCATCTCGCGCTCTCTCCCTTAAGGGTGTCCCTGTGAAACTCGGGTCCGAACCTGATTGAACCAGGCGGCCGGGATCGCCGTTAGCACTCGACTGTCCCGGCTGCTAACGGGCGGGAGATAGGCGCGCCGCCGATATCGGTCAAGGCGAGTCGCGCAAGAAAAATTCGAAGAAAAAATAACGGGTTGCGATTCAGGGGCCTGGACCTGTCCGCGGCGCTAGGCGGCGAGGAGGACGCTGGCGGATTGGCGTCGGCTCGCTTCGGCCCGGATTATGAGAAATAGGTCAGTCCGGCTGGGGCGCGGGCAGGGGCTTGCGGCTTTTCAGGCTGGCCAGGCCGATGCCGCAGGCGATCAGGGCCGCCCCGGCGGCGTGGGCCAGAGTGAACGCCTCGCCCAGCAGGGCGACGGCCAAGAGCGTCCCGAACAGCGGCACCAGATGGAAGAACGGCCCGACCCGGTTCGGCCCGATCAGCTCCACCCCCCGGTTGAAGCAGAGATAGGCGATCACCGAGGGGAAGATCATCACATAGACGAGCGCCAGCCCGTTGCCGGCTGTCATCTCCGGCCGCGCGCCCTGCGCGAATTCCCAGATCGTGACCGGCAGCAGCAGGATCGCGCCCCACCAGATCGTGACGGCCAGGAAGCTGAGCCAGTGCAGGCCGGGCCGCCGCTTCAGCAGCGCCGAATAGATCGAATAGACCGCCAGGGCGAAGACGAAGATGGCGTCCCCCGGATTGAGCCGGAAATGCAGCAGCACGTTCAGGTCGCCGCCCGAGACGATGGCCAGAACCCCGGCGATGGATACCGCGATCCCGGCGATCTGGCCGCCGGTCAGCCGGTCCCTGTTGATGACGAACGACCCCGCGGCGATCAGCAGCGGCATGGTCGCCTGCAGCAGCAGCACGTTCAGCGCGGTCGTGTGCTCCAGCGCGGCGTATTGCAGCGTGTTGAACACGGTGATCCCGGTGAACGACATCACCAGCAGCACGACCCAGTGCTTGCGGATCAGCGCCGCATCGGCCCGCAGATAGCGCCAGGCGAAGGGCAGCACGATCAGGCCCGCGCCGATCCAGCGCAGCTGGGCCAGCGCCGCGGGCGGGAAGGAATCGGCCACCGCGCGCCCGACAATGGCGTTGCCCGCCCAGAACAGGAAGGTGAAGGGCAGCAGCAGATAGGCCTGGCCCCAGAGCCAGCGGAAGGGTGCGACGGGCGCGGACATGGGAGCGCGGGTGTAACGCCGGCGCCGGCCCCTGTCATGTCCGCTGTCATGCAGGCTGGCGCATGGCCGGGGTGCGCGGACGGGCGTTCCCCCCTATGGTCCCGCGCCATGGGATTGAAGGAAACGCTGGCCGACGGGCGCTTCGCCCTGACCGCCGAAATCACCCCGCCGCTGTCCGCGGACCCGGAGCATCTTCTGGAGAAGGCGCGCCCGCTGATCGGGCTGGCCGACGCGGTGAACGTCACTGATGGGGCCAGCGCCCGGGCCACGATGGACGTGGCGGCGGCCGCCGCGCTGATGGCGCGCGAGGGGCTGGACCCGGTGCTGCAGCTGACCTGCCGCGACCGCAACCGGATCGCGCTGCAGGGCCTGCTGCTGGGCGCGGCGGCGCAGGGCGTGCGCAACGCCATGTTCCTGCGCGGCGACGACCCGAAAAAGGGCGACCAGCCAGAGGCCAAGGGCGTGTTCGACGTCGACTCGACCGAGCTGATCGCCATGAGCGCGCGGATGCGCGACCGGGGCGAGCTGCCGAGCGGCCGCGCCATCGACAGCCCGCCGGATCTGTTCATCGGCGCCGCCGACCTGCCCCAGGACCCGCCGGACGACTGGGTTCCCAAGGGGCTGGCGGCGAAGGCCGGGGCGGGCGCGCAGTTCGCCCAGACCCAGTTCTGCATGGATACCGGCGTGGCGCGCCGCTATGTCGCGCGCCTGCGCGAGCACGGGCTGACCGACCGGATCAAACTCATCATCGGCGTCGCGCCGCTGGCCAGCGCCCGGTCGGCGCGCTGGATCAAGGACAATTTGTTCGGCGCGATCATCCCGGACGCCTTCGTGGACCGGCTGGACGCCGCCAGCGATCCGAAGGCGGAGGGACGCGCCATCGCGGTGGAGGTCATCCGCGAGCTGATGGAGATCGAGGGCGTGGCGGGCGCCCATGTCATGGCCCCGCTGAACGAGGCGGCGACGCCGCTGGTGATCGAGGAATTGCGAAAGTGACGACGAACCCGCCGATTTCCCCGCTGATTTCCGCAGAGGATTTGGCCGCGGCGATGGACGCGCCGGACCTGAAAATCCTGGACGCCAGCTGGCGGCTCGGCGGGCCGAATATGCGGGATTCCAGCGAGGCCGCGCATATTCCGGGCGCGCAATTCTTCGATCTGGACGTGGTGTGCGACCCGGACTCCGCCCTGCCGCACATGCTGCCCTCGCCGCAGGAATTTGGCGCGGCCATGGGCGCGATGGGCGTCCGCGAGACCGACCATATCGTGGTCTATGACGATGGCGGCCTGATGTCGGCCCCGCGCCTGTGGTGGACGTTCCGCGTGTTCGGGGCGGAGCGGGTGCAGGTTCTGGATGGCGGCCTGCCGGCGTGGCAGGCCATGGGCTGCCCGGTGGAGAGCGGGTTTCGCACCCCGGCGCCGGAGACGTTCACGGCGCGCTATCGCCCCGAACTGGTGCGCGACTATGAAGGCGTGCTGGACGTGGTGACGGGGCAGGCGGCGGCCCAGATCGTGGACGCCCGGCCCGGCGACCGCTTCCGCGGCGAGGCGCCGGAGCCGCGCGCGGGCCTGCGCGGGGGCCATATGCCGGGCGCGCGCTGCCTGCCGATGAGCGAACTCTATGCAGACGGGCGGCTGAAATCGCCGGAGGCGCTGCGTGCGGCCTTCGCCGAGGCGGGGGTGGATCCGGCGCAACCGGCCGTCACGACGTGCGGGTCGGGCGTGGCGGCGAGCGCGCTGGCCCTGGCCCAGGCCGTGCTGGGGCGGGACGACGCGGCGGTCTATGACGGCTCCTGGACCGACTGGGGCGGTCGCGCCGATGCGCCTGTGGCGACGGGGCCGGCCTGATCTTTACAGCGGCGGCTGCGCATTCCTCCCGTCACAGGGGAGGCGTATAGGAATCCTGCGCGCCAGAAACGGTCAGAAACGCGCGGGAGGGACGTGCCGGAACGTGCTCATTTGAAGGAGTACAGGCATGACCAAGAAATATACCGCCAGATGCGCCTGCGGCGCGGTGACGTTCGAATTCGACACGGACCCCGACTTCATCGCGGTCTGCCATTGCCTCGACTGCAAGAAAGCCTCGGGCGCCGAAGCGGCGACATGGTTCGGCGTGCCGGAGGACGATTTCACCCTGCTCAGCGGCGCGCCGAAGACGTTCCACAGCATCGCGGATTCCGGCAAGGGGCTGGACCGGAACTTCTGCACCGAATGCGGCGCGCGGCTGTATACCAGCAATCTGGAAAGCTTCCCGGGCCTGGTCTTCGTCCAGCTGGGCAGTCTGGATCATCCGGAGATGATCACGCCGCGGCTGGAAATGTTCATCAAGCGCCGCGCGGCCTGGGCCAAGCCGCTCGACATGCCGCAATTCGAGGAAATGCCGAGCTAGAGTCCCCGGCCGGCGGCGGAACGAAAAAAGGCGCGCCGGGGACCGGCGCGCCCTTCTCCCGTTCACGTGTGCGCGGGCGTCAGCCGCCGTTCGCCACGACCCATTCGTAGGCCGGCAGGGTCAGGAACTCCGCGCATTCGTCGGCCAGGGACATGTCGCGGAACAGCGCGATGGCCGGGTCCAGATAGGGCCGATCGGCCCCGTCCTTCTTCAGCTTGGCCATTTCGTCGTCGAGACAGGTCAGGACCAGGTCCTCGTCCACCTTGCGGCCGTCGTCCAGCTCCGCGCTGAAATGCAGCCATTGCCAGATCTGCACGCGGCTGATCTCGGCGGTCGCGGCGTCTTCCATCAGATTATAGAGCGGCACCGCGCCCCGGCCCGCGAGCCAAGCCTCGATATATTGCACGCCGACGCGGATGTTCTCGCGCAGGCCGGCCTCGGTGCGCGGGCCTTCGTGCATTTTCAGCAGGTCCGCGGCGGCGATCTCGTCGCTCGGCGATTTGTCGTGCTGGTTCGGCTGCGGCATCAGACGGTCGAACACCTCCAGCGCCGTGGAGACCATGGCCGGGTGCGCGACCCAGGTGCCGTCATGGCCCCAGGAGGCCTCGCGCTCCTTGTCGGCGCGGACCTTGTCGAACGCCGCCAGGTTCGCCGCCTCGTCGCCCTTCACCGGGATCTGCGCGGCCATGCCGCCCATGGCGTGCGCGCCGCGGCGGTGGCAGGTCTGGATCAGGCGCTTGGAATAGGCGGCCAGGAAGTCGCTGCCCATCACCATGACCGAGCGGTCCGGGGTCAGGAAGTCGGCATTCTTTCCGAGGCGCTTGATGGTGCTGAAAATATAGTCCCAGCGGCCGCAGTTCAGGCCGACGATATGCGCCTTCAGCGCATACAGGATCTCGTCCATCTCGAACGCCGCCGGGATGGTCTCGATCAGGATCGTCGCCTTGGTGCAGCCCTTGGGCAGGCCCAGGCGCTCTTCCGTATAGTCGATGACGTCGTTCCAGAGCGCGGCCTCGTGCCGGCTCTCCAGCTTCGGCAGGTAGAAATACGGGCCGGAGCCGCCGTCCAGCGAGGGCTGGCCGCTGTGGAACATGTACATGCCGAAATCGAACAGGGAGCCGGAGATCGGCTCGCCGCCCTTCAGGACGTGCGCCTCGGGCAGATGCCAGCCGCGCGGGCGGATCTTCAGCACCGCGCGCTCCTTGTTCAGCGCGTATTGCTTGCCGGTCTTGGGGTCTTCGAACGACAGATCGCTCTGCCACAGGTCGATGAAATTGACCTGACCCTCGATCATGTTTTCCCAGTGCGGGGCGCTGGCGTCCTCGAAATCGGCCATGAAGACCTTCGCGCCGGAATTCAGCGCGTTGATGATCATCTTGCGGTCGACGGGGCCGGTGATTTCCACCCGCCGGTCCAGCAGATCGTCCGGAATGGCGGCGACTTTCCAGTCGCCCTCGCGGATGTCCTTGGTTTCCTCGACGAAATCGGGAAGCGCGCCCTTGTCGAACTCGGCCTGGCGCGCGGCGCGCGCGGCCAGAAGCTCGCGACGGCGGGCGTCGAATTTGTCGTGCAGCTCTTCGATAAACGCCAGCGCTTCGGGGGTCAGGACTTCCTTTGCGCGCCCCTCGGCGGGCACAGTCAATTCAAGCACGCGGATCACCTGTGTGTTCGTCAAATCCCGGGAATGCGGGCATTAGCCGCACACGGGCCGGTCCTGTCAAATACGCAGAACCACGGGCCGCAGCAGCCCATTTGCTTGACCGGGGCCGGGGCCGGGACCAGTTTGCGCCGCCATGGACGCGCGGGCGCAAAATCTGGTCGTCGAAACCCTGGGATGCCGGCTGAACGCCTGGGAATCCGAGGTGATGACGGCGCACGCCCGGGCCGCCGGACTGACCGATGCTGTCGTCGTAAACAGCTGCGCCGTGACGGGCGAGGCGGTGCGCCAGACCCGCCAGGCCGTGCGCCGCGCCGCGCGCGCCAATCCGGGCGCGCCGGTCATCGTCACCGGATGCGCCGCCCAGACCCAGCCGGAGATGTTCGCCGCAATGCCGGAAGTGGCGCGCGTACTGGGCAATGACGAGAAACTGTCCGCGGACGCCTGGAAGGCGCTGTTCGCGCCGGATTCGGATCGCGTGCAGGTCGGCGACATCATGCAGGCCACGCGCGCCCGCGGCGCGCATGTGGAGGGAACGGCCGGCCGGGCGCGGGCGCATCTTCAGGTCCAGACCGGCTGCGACCATCGCTGCACTTTCTGCATCATCCCCTATGGGCGCGGGAATTCCCGCTCCGTCCCGCTGGCAGATGCGGTGGCGCGGGCGCGCACGCTGGCCGAGGCGGGCCATGCGGAAATCGTGCTGACGGGCGTCGACATCACCAGTTGGGGCCAGGACCTGGACGGCGCGCCGAGACTGGGTCGGCTGGCCGCCGCCATTCTGGAGGCGTGCCCGGACCTGAAGCGACTGCGCCTGTCGTCTCTCGATGCGGTCGAGATCGACGACGAGCTGTTCGATCTGATCGCGGGCGAACCGCGTCTCGCCCCGCACCTGCACCTGTCGCTGCAGGCCGGGGACGACATGATCCTGAAGCGGATGAAGCGGCGGCACAGCCGCGCGGACGCGGTGGCGCTGACCGGGCGGCTGCGCGCGGCGCGGCCGGACATCGCCTTCGGCGCGGACATGATCGCCGGATTCCCGACCGAAACCGACGCGATGTTCGAGAATACGCGGGCGCTGATCGCCGATTGCGGGCTCAGCTTCGTCCATGTCTTCCCGTTCAGCCCGCGCGAGGGCACGCCCGCCGCGCGCATGCCGCAGCTGGACCGCGCTCTGGTGAAAGCGCGCGCCGCGGCGCTGCGCGAGGCGGCGGCGGAGGCCGAGGCGCGCCACAATGCCCGCCGCGAGGGGACACGCGCCGCGCTGCTGGTGGAGCGGGCCGGCTGGGGCCGGGACGGGGATTTCACGCTGGCGCGCGTCGATGCGCAGACGCCGGGGCAGATCGTATCGGCCACCCTGCACGCCGGGGCGGACGGGACCATGGATGCGCGGCTGACGGCGTGACGTCCGATCCGACCGAAAAAGAGGGCCTGTTCGGCCGGTTCGCGCGCGGGCTGAAACGCTCGTCAGAGCGGCTGACCAGCGATCTGGGCGCGATCATTTCCGGCGAGCCGCTGGATTCGCGCACGCTGGAGGATCTGGAAGACGCGCTGATCGCCCACGATCTGGGAGGGGCTGCAGCTGCGGAAATCGTGGAGGCGATCTCCGGCAAATATTTCGCCTATAGCGCCACGCCGAAGCAGATTCGCGAGGCGCTGGCCGAACAGATCGCCCTGCGCCTGAAACAATACGAGGCGCCGTTCAAACTGACCGGCGCGAAGCCGGAGGTGATCCTGTTCATCGGGGTCAATGGCTCCGGCAAGACCACCACGCTCGGCAAGATCGCCGCCAAGCTGCGCGCCGAGGGGAAGACCGCCGTGCTGGCGGCGGGCGACACGTTCCGCGCCGCGGCGATCGAGCAGATCAAGGTCTGGGGCGAGCGCAGCAACAGCCCGGTGATCGCGCGCGAGACCGGCGCGGACGCCGCGGGCCTGATCTTCGACGCCTATGAACAGTGCGAGCGCGAGGGGGCGGACGTGCTGCTGGCCGATACGGCGGGGCGGCTGCAGAACCGCGCCGAGCTGATGGCGGAGCTGGAAAAGATCGTGCGCGTGGTTCGCAAGAAGAACCCGGAAGCGCCGCATCAGGTCCTGCTGGTTCTGGACGCCACGGTCGGCCAGAACGCGCTGTCCCAGGCCGACGCCTTCCTGCAGGCGGCGGGCGTCACCGGCCTGATCATGACCAAGCTGGACGGCACGGCGAAGGGCGGCGTGTTGCTGGCCGTGGCGGAGAAGCACAAACTGCCCATCCATTTCATCGGCGTCGGCGAGGGCGTGGACGACCTGCAGCCCTTCGACGCAGAGGCGTTCGCCAAGGCTCTGGCGGGCGTGGAGGAGACTGCATGAGCGACGACACGCCGGAACCGACGGGAGCGACCAAGACCCAGACGGCGGGGCAGGGCGCCAAGCTGCTGGTCGATGTCGGCCCGGTCGTGGTGTTCGTGGTCGCCTATAATGTCGCGCGCCGCATGGCGCCGGACGAGGCGATCTTCTGGGGCACCGGCGCCTATATGGTCGCCATGGTGATCGCGCTGGCCATCGCCTGGTTCACCCAGAAACGGATTCCGCCGTTGCTGTTGATGACCGGCGGCATCGTGATGGTGTTCGGCGGGCTGACGCTGTGGCTGCACAGCGAAATCTTCGCCTATGTGAAGCCGACCATCATCAACGGCGCCTTCGCCGTGCTGATCGCCGGCTCCCTGATGGCCGGCTACAATGTGTGGAAGGTGTTCTTCAGCGGCGTGTTCGAACTGCCCGAGCAGGTCTGGCGCGTGCTGGCCTGGCGCTGGGCCGGCTGGTTCGCCTTCCTCGCCATCCTGAACGAGATCATGTGGCGCAACACGCCCGAGGCGTTCTGGGCCAATTTCAAGCTGTGGGGCGTGATGCCGCTCACCTTCCTCTTCGCGCTGGCCAACGCGCCGATCACCATGAAATGGACCGGCCGCACCGAAGAGGAATACCAGGAATGGCTGGTGACCAAGGCGCGGTGAGACGCTCACTTAGGTTAGATTGTCACCTAAGCCTGAGCGACTAGAGTCAGTAATATTAGCCCTACCTTCGGGGGGAGGGGGTGATGGCTCTACTCGATTTGCGTCTGGCGGATGACGAAAGCTTCGTCCTTCACTTCGGAGGGCGCACCCGCGACGTTGATGCTCAAACATTTGGAAGCGCTTTGGTCGCCGTAGCCGAGGCGATTGAGGCGGTAAATACGGAGATTAATCCCGGCTATTCAATTGAAGTATTTATAGAAGCTGTCGGCCCGGGAAGCTTCCGGGCCAAGCTCAAGACTTCCAAGCGCGAGTTAAAAAACCTCTTTAGCGCCAGAACTGCTCGCAGCATTGTGGTCGCTCTTTTGGCGTCATTTCTTTGGGACGCAATCCATAAGGATGCGCCTCCAGTAATTATTGTCGACGAAGATTATGTAATTGTTGAGTACAATGGGGGTGGGGTCGTTATCCCGAAAGGCGCATACGATCAGCGCGATCGTATCGATAGAAGCCCAATAGTCCGTCGCAAAGTAGTGAGGGTAATGGACGCATTAGAGTCCGATCCAAGGGTGGAGTCTTTTGGAATCGGAGCAAACCTCAATGATGAGCCGATAATCGAGATTCCCCGCGCGTTGTTCCCGACCGTTAGGAAGAATTCTGATCCAAATCCGGAGGAAGAAAAGCGACATCGAGATGTGCAAGCACGCCTACTGGTGCACAAAGCTGTCTTCGAGCGGTCGTCTCGGAAATGGGAATTCATTTACGATGGGTTTCGCATCTCTGCCCCTATTCTGGATCAAAACTTTTTTGATCGGCTTGAAGCCCACGACATTAGCTTGGGGCAGGGGGACGCATTGGAGGCTCAGTTGCGCGTTCATCAACGGCGCGATCCTGGCACCGCTGCATGGCTCAACACATCCTATGAGGTTCTAGCCGTTGGGGAGGTGCTAAGAAGACATCGCCGCGATTAGATTCTCTAGGTCATGTTTGCTCCCAAAGGCTACAGCGGCCCCCGGGCCGTTCCGGGGGATATCCGTCAGTTAGGTCCTGGAGAGATTTAGCTGCCCGTCTCGCTCGCGCGTTCCAGCGCCGGGCGGATCACCTTGGCCACGGTGGTGACGTCCAGCGGGCCGGCGAAGCGGGCGACGATGCGGCCCTCCGCGTCGATCACGAAGGTTTCCGGCACGCCGGTGATGCCGAGCTCCACGCCCGCGGGACCGTCATCGGCGCCGACGGCGGCGAAGGGGCTGCCGCGCTGGTCCAGGAAGGCCTCGCCCGCGCCCTCGGCCCGCTCTTTCCAGTCGACGCCATAGATCGGCACGCCGTCCTCCGACAGGCTCATCAGCATCGGGTGCTCGGCGATGCAGGGCGTGCACCAGGACGCCCAGACATTGACCAGCGCCGGTCCCGCCGGGACCTCGGCCGCCGGATTGAACAGCGGGCGGTCGCCGACCTCCGTCAGCTCGATACGCGGGAAGTCGCGGCCGACGGCGGGGTCGCGTAGCGCCTCTTCCGGGCGGAACAGCGACGTCGCCAGAACGACGCAGCCGATGACCACGACAGCGAGGGGGATGATGGCGAGCAGGCGGTTCATTTGCGTGCGTCAGTCTTCCGGTTCGCCGGCGAACAGGCCGGCGTATCTGTCCGTAATATAGTCTGCGAAGGCGGCCTGCGGGATAACGATGCTGTAAGCGCCCTCCGCATAGGGGCCGACGGCGTAGGGCGCGTAATGCAGCGCGATTCCGCCGGCCTTGGCGGCGTCCGACGCCGACGGCGCCAGCGTGAACAGCTGGAAATTCTCCGGCGTGGGGGCGGTGGCGTAGATCACATCCTCTTTCCAGTATTCGGCGTCGGTCAGGCCCTCGCCCAGCCGCTCGCGCTTTTCCGCCATCAGCGCCGCCTCGGCGGCGACGGACAGCGCCTCGTACCCGGTCTGGCCGGTGATGACGTCGTCGATGCCGAATTCGGAATGGCTGTCGCGGCGCCAGTTCAGCGCGTCGTAATAGGTGTTGGGGTGGGCCCCGCCCTGGAAGACATAGACGGTCTTCAGCAGGCTCAGCACTTCGCCATTGGCGAATTCGGTCTCCCAGGCGATGTCCAGCTCGTGCGTGTGGAAGGGGAAGCCGTCCTGCTCGCTGGCGGCGTGGCCGTCGCGGGCGACCTCCCGGGCCTCCTCGGCCTCCGCCTCCGCCGCGCGCATCAGCAGGTCGTAGAGCGCGGGGTCGGACGCGGCCTCCTCGGGCAGGGTGACCGAGATATTGGCGTATTCGGTGTCGAAATCCTGGACCAGCGGCCGGTCGCCGGAGGGGACGGCCTCCGACAGGTCCTGCGCATCGTCCGCGACGTCGGCGGGCGCGCCGCCGGTTTCCCCGGTTTCGGGGTCCGGCGCGGCGATTTCTCCGGTTTCCGTCTCCGGCGCCGTCTCGTCCGCGTCCCGGCCGCAGGCGGCCAGCGCCAGCAGGCCCGCCGCGCACAGCAAAATCGTCCGTTTCATGTTCGCGCTCCTTTGCCTTCGCGCCGCTTTAAGCGCGCGCGAGGCCTTCGGTTCCCGCGATCCAGCCGCCGCCCAGAACGCGCGCGGGATTCGCCGGATCATACAGCACCGCGGCCTGTCCGGGCGCCACGCCCTGTTCCGGCGCGTCCAGCGTCAGGCGCAGGGCCGCCCCCGCGCCCGGCGCCAGCCGGCCAGGGACCGGCGGGCGGGTGGAGCGCACGCGCGCCAGAACGGCCATCCCGTCCCGCGCCACGTCGTCCAGCGGCCTCGCGCCCAGCCAGTTCACCTCTTTCAGCGCGATGTCGGTCACGCCCAGCGACTCGCGCGGGCCGACGATGACGTGGCGCGTCTTGGCGTCCAGCCGGGTGACGAACAACGGCTCGCCCGCCGCGACGCCCAGGCCCCGGCGCTGGCCCACCGTGTAGTGGATTACGCCCGGATGCGCGCCCAGCACGCGGCCGTCGACATGGACGATCTGGCCTGGCTCCGCGGCGCCGGGGCGCAGCTTTTCGACGACGTCGACATAGCGGCCCTGCGGCACGAAACAGATGTCCTGGCTGTCCGGCTTTGCGGCGACGCGCAGGCCCAGCTCGGCCGCCAGCGCGCGCACATCGTCCTTCGGCATCCCGCCCAGCGGGAAGCGCAGATAGTCCAGCTGCTCGGCCGTGGTCGAGAACAGGAAATAGGACTGGTCGCGCGCCGGGTCCGCGCCGCGGTGAAGCTCCGCCCCCGCGTCGCCCATCACGCGCTGCACATAATGGCCGGTCGCCAGACAGTCGGCGCCGAGTTCGCGCGCGGTGGTCATCAGGTCGGTGAACTTCACCCGCTCGTTGCAGCGGATGCAGGGGATCGGCGTCGCCCCGCCCAGATAGGCGTCGGCGAATTCCTCCATCACCTGCTCGCGGAAGCGGGATTCGTAATCCAGCACATAGTGCGGAATGCCGGCGGCCTCGGCCACGCGGCGGGCGTCGTGAATGTCCTGTCCCGCGCAGCAGGCGCCGGCCTTTTTCAGCGCCGCGCCGTGGTCGTAGAGCTGCAGCGTGACGCCGACGACGTCATAGCCTTCGCGCGCCAGCATGGCGGCCACCACGGACGAGTCGACGCCGCCCGACATGGCGGCCACGACCCGCGTCTCGGCGGGCGGTTTTGCGAAACCCAGAGAGTTCAGGCCCCCGTCACGGGGGGCGGCCGCGCGCGCGGGCGCGGCGCCGGTCATGCTCATGTCCTCGTCTCCCGCGGGGTCAAGGCCCGCGACAGCTTCGAATAGCGGCTGAGATATGCGCCCTAGCGCAGGAAGTCGAGCAGCGAGGTGCGCGACAGCATGGAGAAGACCTGGGCCGAGGCCTCCAGCGCCAGCTTCGCCTGCTGCACCCGGGTGGCGACGGCGGCCATGTCCGCATCCTCCAGATCCGACAGCAGGCCCTCCAGCGCCATCTTGCGCGACTCGCCGCTTTCGGCGGCGCGGTCGACCTGGTTCTGGGCCATGCCGTTGCGCGCCTCGACCATCGAGATCGAGTCGAAGGCGGCGCTGACGCTGACGATCTCGTTGGTCAGGAAGGTGCGCTCGGCGGCGGTCAGCGGGTCGGAGAAATCGCCGCCATTGGCGTCCGCGAAATCCTTGATGCGGTCCAGCGACTCCATCAGCGCCTGGCCCAGCTCGTCGGCCAGCACGCCGGTCTGGTGCGGCTGGCCGTCGTCCAGCTTGGCGGTGCTGCGGATGCTGCCGTTCTGGAACATGCCGGTCACCGGGCCGGCGCCGGCGAGGTCGGACAGCGAGTTCGCGGTGAAGGGCGGCACGTCGCCGCGCCCGCCGCCGAACAGGTATTCGCCGGCGAACTGGGTGTTCAGCGCCGCCGAGCCGCGCGAGACCAGATCCTCCATCCGCGCCATCAGCGTGCGCCCGTCGTCCAGGCCCAGCGCCTCGGTCAGCGACTGGCGCAGTTCGGAGGCGATGTCGGAGACCTGGGAGATCGCCAGCGCCTGCACGTCCAGCCGCGCCTGGAGGCGCTTGCTGGCCTCGATATAGGAGGTCTCGCGCGCCAGCACCGCGCGCGTGGCGGTCAGGGCCTCGGCCTCCCCGCCATAGCCTTTCAACTGGTCGGCCTTCTTGCCGCTGGAGAGCTGGCGCTGGGCGCTGTTCAGCTCCCGCTGCGCGCGCATGATGTCGGCGAGGGCCGATTGCTGGGCTGAACTGGTGGCGATCCGGGTCATTCTCGATCCAATCCCCTAGCGTCAGACGGCCGCCAGAAGCGTGTCCATCATTTCCTTGGCGGCCTGCAGCAGCCGGGCGGAGGCGTTGTAGGACTGCTGGTACAGCGTCATCGCCGCCAGCTCCTCGTCCAGATTGACACCCTCCACCGAGGTGCGCTGCTCGTCCGCGGTCACTTTCAGCGCTTCCGCGGAGTCGCGCGCTCGCTCGGCGCGGGCGGCGCGGCTGCCGACGTCCCCCGCCAGGCGCGCGGCGAAGTCCGTCACGCTGACCGATCCGCCGGCGATCGCGCCGGCGGCGCTGAAGCTGCGCGGGCCGGTCAGGGCGTTGTGCAGGGCCAGCGCCCCGCGCCCGTCGCTGTCGCCCAGCACGAAATCGCCGATAGCGGCGGAAATGATGTCCGGCGCGGCGGCGGCCAGCTTCGCGGGGTTGGCCGCGATGTCCGCCCGCACGTTCAGGATGTCCGCCCGCCCGGCGCGCGCGGCCTCGCCGACGCCGAAGAGCTGGGAGAAGCTGACGCCCGTGCCGGCGCGCACCGTGCTGTCGCCGGTCAGGTCGACGCGGAAATTCTCCGCGCCCGCCGCCGGGGTCATCACCAGCGCGCCGTTGGCGTCCAGGCTGAACGTGCCGAAGCGGCCGAGCCCGGTCGTCGGGTTGTTCAGCTGGTTCAGCACGTCGTTGATGGTCGTCCCGCCGATCGTCACGGTGACGTCCACCGCGCCCGCCGCCGGGCCGGTGACGCGGAAGGCCAGCTGCTGGCCGGCGGTGAAGCCGTGCGCCTCGGCCCCCGTCATGCCAGTCTCGAAAAAGGCCGGGCGGTTGGAGGAGACGACGTCGTTCAGCCCGAAGAAGTGGGAGAAGCCGCGCCCGCCGCGCGATGCCCCGCCGGTCTCGGGCTGCTGGATCACGACGCCCTCGCCGGCGCCGGCGCCCAGGCTCAGCACACCGTTCGTGAAGGATGCCGAGCCGCCGAGCAGGCCCATCTGGGTGTTCAGCACGGTCTGGAAGCCGCCGACCGTCGCGCCGAAGGCGATCGGGCCGCCGCCGTCGACGGACATCGTGCCGGCGGTGAAGTCGATATCGATGCGGTGGTTCAGGACGCCGTTGGCGTCGGTAATGCCGATACTGGTCTGGCCGCTGAAGCCCAGCGCGTCGGCCGCCAGCAGGCCGGTATTGCGGCCCGTCAGCGTGTTCTCGGCCGGCACGGCGGAGGCCTGGTTGTGCGCGGCGTTCAGCGCGTCGGCGTATCCGGCGGCCAGCTCCGCCAGCTCCGCCGCCACGGCCGGCAACTCCTGGTCGCGCATCTTGATCAGCGCGGCGATCTCCCCGGACTTGATGTGCGGGTCGAACGCAATGGGCGCGACGCCCTGTCCCGGGCGCAGGATGATCTGGGAATAGGCCGTGCCGAACTGGCCGCTGCCCACGCGGTCATATTCCAGCGTCGCGGCGTTCTGGCCCAGCAGCAGCTGGCCGTCGCCGGTGCGCAGCTCCACCCCGCCGATATTTTTGGTCGTGGCGCGGACGTCCAGAAGGCCGGACAACTCGTCGATCAGGGCGGCCTGCGCGTTCTCCGCGCCGGTCGCGTCGCCCTGCAGGCGGCCGCGCTGGATGTCGCCGTTCAGCTCCGCGATATCGGTCAGCAGCTCGTTCACGCGCGTGATGCTGGCGGAGATGCGGGCGTCCGCTTCGGCGCGCAAGGCGCGCGTCTCCAGCGACAGCCGCTCGGCCTCGTCCAGCACGGCCTGGATGGCGGAGACCGCCGCGGCGCGGTCGCCCGCGGAACTGGGGGTGGAGGTCAGCTGGGTCAGCGGCTCCATCGTCGCGTCGATGCGCCCGAACAGGGAGCCGGGATCGTCCAGCGAGCCGAACTGGGCCTGCAGCCGGTCCATCATGGCGAAGGCGCGCTCGGCGCCCGCGGCGTCGGCGGTGGCGAGCATGCCGGCGCGCTGCAGGAACTGGTCGGCGATGCGTCTTATGGTCTGGATCTCGACGCCCGCGCCGGCCCCGACCTGGGTCAGCGGCGCGGTCACGACCTGGGTGCGCGCATAGCCGGGCGTGTTGACGTTGGCGATATTGGTGGAGGCGGTGCGCATCGCCGTCTGGCTGGCGTTCAGCCCGCTCACCGCGGAATTCAGCACCCCGTTGATGCTCATTGGTCCCCTCCGGAAACCGGCGTTCCAGCGCGCATTTGCCTAGCGGCAGGCGGAATCTGCCGGGCGCCCGGGCCTGCAAACGCGCCCGGTATCCACCCATAAATTATTGAAACAAAACGTCTCATTGCCGATTTCGCTGCTCGCCGGCGCGCGGCGTTCGCGGATATCGTTTCAAGCAGCGCGCCAGTTCGCGGAGGCGGCCTGCACGCCGCCCGGCGCCCGGCAGAAACGCATTGGCCCACGGCAGTTTTGGCCGGGGCCAAGGTTAAGCAAATACGAACGCCACGCGGCATTGCCTTTTGTTTTCAACGGTTTGTGCGCTGGCGCCGGCTGGCGCGGCGCTTGCTGTTCCTCATCCGACGCATCGGGGCAGTCCGTCCCGGCGCGGGGGACCGTGGGGACCGACAAGAGCGATGGACGCCGTTTCGATCATCAGTGTGCAGCAGCCGCGCGCGCCGCAGGGCGCCGATGCGTCTGCGTCCGACGACGGCGCGTTCGAAGCCGCGCTGGCCGGCGCCGGCGCGGCGCAGGACCGCCCGGCCGCGCACCGCAAATCCGCGACCGATTCCGATCCCGCCCCCGCCACGGACGCCGCGCCCGAAGGCAATGACGCCGCAGACGCCGGCGATGCCGGCGACAGCCCGGCCCCGGACAGCGCGGCTTCGAACGCGCCCGCCCAGGACGCGGCTCAGGACGCCGCCCAAGACTCCGCTCAGCCCGGCGAGAGCCAAACCGGCCAGACGCAATCCGGCGAGGCCCAGCCGGGCCAGACCCAGCCCGGACAGGCCCAGCCCGGCGCGCAAGAGCCCCAATCCGCACAGGCCAGCCAGACCGGAGCCGCAACCGCGCCCGCCGCCGCCCCGGCGGCCGGCCAGACCAACGCGCAGCCGGCGCAGAATCCCGGCGCCGCACAGCCCGCAGCCACGCCGAATGCGCAGGCCGCCGCGGCCCCGGCGCCCGCCGGACAGGCCCAGCCGGGCGCTCAGGCGGCGCAGGCGGCCGATGGGCAGGCCGTGCCCAGCGCGGAGCCGAAGACTCCGGCGCCGCAAACCGCTCAAACCGCTCAGACGGCGCAACCCGCCCAGACGGGTCAGGCCCAGCCGGCGCAACAGGGACAGACCGCTCCGGCGGGCCAGCCGGCCCAGACGGGCCAGACGGTTCAGACGGCGGCGGCTGACGCGCCGGACGCCGCGCAGGCGCCAGCCGCTCAGTCGGCTGAAGCGAAGCCTGCCGCACCGGCCGGCGAGGCCGGGAAGACCGCCGCCGTGCAGACGACCGCCGAGGGTCAGGCCGCGGCCCAGACCGCCGCTCCGGCCTTGCGCACCATGCGCGGCGAGGCGGACGGCAAGGGCGCCGGCAAACCGGCCGAGGGCGCCGGCGCTCAAGGCCAGACGGGTTCAGGCAGCCAGCCGGGGCCGGCCGCCCAGGCCGCCGGCGCGCAGGGACAGTCCCAGGCACAGGGCCAGACCCAGACTCAGGGCGGTTCGAACGCCGCGTCGCAATCGACGCAGAGCGCCGGCGCGGCGTCTGCCGCCGCCGCCGATGCCGCCACCCCGGCGCTGTTCGCGGCCCAGTCGGGCGTGACCGGCGGGGATGTGGCCGACATGGACGCCGCGCCGGATGCATCGATCAAGACGGCGGACGCCGCCGCGCCGCGCTCCGAACAGATCCGCATGGAAGGCCCGGCCGCCGCGCAGGCGGCGGACCGCGCCGCGCCGCGCACGGACGCCGCGGCCATCGTCCGCCTGGCCCAGCAGATCGGCCAGAGGGCCGGCGAGGGCGCCAATCGTTTCGAAATCCGCATGGATCCGCCCGAGCTCGGCCGGATCGAGGTGCGGCTGCACATCGATTCCGACAATCGGGCGCACGCGGTCCTGCTGGCCGACCGTCAGGACACGCTGGGCGATCTGGCCCGGCAGGCGCGCGCGCTGGAGCGGGCGCTGGAGGAATCCGGCCTGAAGCTGGCGCAGAACGGGCTTGAGTTCGGCCTGCGCCGCGACGGGGCCCAGCACGGCCCGGCCGGTGACGGAACGGGCCGCGGGGCGCGGTCCGGCGCCGGGGGCGCAGACGGCGGCGCGGGCGCATCGATGATTGCCGGCGGCGGCGAGGCCTCCGGCGAAACGGTCATGTCCTACGGCTTCCGCCTTGCGCGGGCCGCGCGGCTGGCGATGAGGGTCTAGAACGATGAGCGTTAGCGCGATCAGCGGTTTCATCAGCGGCAGCGACACGGCGGGTTCGACGACGCAGCTGGCCGACAATTTCGAGACGTTCCTGACCCTGCTGACCGAGCAGATGAAGAACCAGGACCCGCTTAGCCCCATGGACTCCACGGAGTTCGTGAACCAGCTGGTCCAGTTCTCCAGCGTCGAGCAGCAGATCAACCAGAACAACAATATCGAGACGCTGATCGGCCTTCAGCTGGCCGCCAGCCAGGCGGGCGCGGCCTCCTATCTGGGCCGCGAGGTCACGATGACTACGCCGCTGGCCGAGCTGGAGGGCGGCGAGGCGAGCTGGACCTACAAGCTGGGCAGCAACGCGCATGAAGGAAAGCTGCTGATCGAGAACACCGAGGGCAAGCTGGTCCATGTCGTCGACGCCGAACTGGGCGCCGGCAAGCACGAATTCGTCTGGGACGGCAAGGACGCGCTGGGCGCGCAGCTGCCCGACGGCGTCTACCGCATGTCGGTCGCCGCCCTGGACGAGGCAGGAGGAGAGATTTCCGCAACGATCGAAAGCCGCGGACGGGTGACCGCGGTCGATTTCGGCACCGGCGAACCGATGGTTTACGTGAACCAGGTCGGAGCGTCGCTGGCCGACATCCTGTCGCTGCGGGAGATCGCGCCGGAGGACGGCGCGTAAGCGTAGGCATTCATCGCCGCCTGAGGGCGGAGCGCCGCGGGCCAGAACGCCCCGGCGGCATCACTGGCGCAAAACGCGCTCCCGACAAACGCAAAGAACAGGGAGCTTCCCATGTCTATCAATTCGGCGCTTCTGGCAGGCACGTCCGGCCTTACCGCCAATTCCAGCGCCCTGGCGGCGATCTCGGACAATATCGCGAACGTCAACACCGTGGGATACAAGCGCACCCAGTCGCTGTTCACCCCGCTGGTGAAGGCCGACACCAATTCGGTGAACTACAACGCCGGCGGCGTGCAGCCGCGTAACCGGCAGCTGATCGGCGACCAGGGCCTCTTGCAGACCTCGGTCTCCTCGACGGACCTGGCGGTCTCCGGCAACGGCTTCTTCGTCGTGACGACCCAGCCGGGCTCGCTCAGCTCCTCCGACTCCATCCTGTTCACGCGCGCCGGCTCTTTCGCGCCGGACGACCGCGGCTATCTGGTGAACTCGGCGGGCTATTATCTGCAGGGCTGGCCGGTGCAGGCGGACGGGTCGGTGACCTCCAACGCCTCCGACCTCGGCGCGCTGCAGACGATCAATATCTCCTCCATCGGCGGTACGGCGGAAGCCACCAGCCGGGTGGAGATGAACGCCAACGTCCAGGCCTCCACGCCGGTCTCGGCGGCGGCGGCGACCTATAACGCCGGGGTGTCCGCCACCAACATGGCCTCGGGCAATGTGGAGCCGGACTTCCAGACCTCCGTGCAGGTGTTCGACACCCAGGGCGGCATCCGCACCATCACCGTGATGATGCTGAAATCGACCACGCCGAACCAGTGGCACACCGAACTGGTGGTGGAGCCGGCGACCGACGTGACCGCGGGCGCGGGCCTTCTGGACGGGCAGATCGCGACCGGCACGATGGCCTTCGACCTTCAGGGCCGGCTGGACACCGTCAATACGACCATCCCCTCGACCCTGGACTTCCTGGCCTCCGACGCCCCGGCCCCCGGCGCGGGCCAGTTCAAATGGGCGGCGGGCACCGGCATCGGGGCGCAGACGATCGAGTTCGACCTGGGCCAGGGCCTGCAGGCCGGCGGCTTCACCCAGTACAACAACGACTCGGCGCTGGATAACTCCACGGTCAACGGCTCGATCTTCGGCGACCTGGCCGGGATCGAGGTCGACAAGAACGGCTTCGTGATCGCCAAATTCACCAACGGCGTGGTGAAGTCGATCTATCAGGTGCCGGTGGCGACCTTCGTCAATCCGAACGGCCTGCAGCCGGAAAACGGCGGCGCGTTCCGCGTCTCGCCCCAGTCGGGCAGCTTCAACCTGAAGCGGGCCGGAAGCGGGGGCGCGGGGCTGCTTTCCCCGCGCACGCTGGAAAGCTCCAATGTCGACCTGGCGACGGAGTTCACCAATCTGATCACCACCCAGCGGGCATATTCGGCCAGTTCCAAGATCATCACGACGGCCGATGAAATGCTGGATGAGCTGATCCGCATGAAACGCTGATGAGGCATAGCCCCGGCAGGCAAAATCTGCCGGGGCTGCACATTGTTAACCATATGATCTTTTTCGGGAAATAGGCGTGAATTCGGACAGTCCCCTTAGAAGAATTTTAAAAGCCGGGGTCGTAGCGTCCCATCCGCTGACCAGTCTCGGGAGGACGCGTTCGATGAGCGAACGCCGCACGAACGGCAATTACGTGATGGGGCCTGACGGCAGCCCGCTGACTCTGGCGGACCTGCCCAAGCCCGAGACCCGCCGCTGGGTCGCCCGCCGCAAGGCGGAGGTGGTCGCCGCTGTGCGCGGTGGCCTGATCAGCCTGGAAGAGGCCTGCAACCGCTATACGCTGACGGTGGAGGAGTTCCTCGCCTGGCAGCGGTCTCTGGACCAGCACGGCCTTCCCGGACTGCGCACCACGCGCGTCCAGCACTACCGTCACTAGTTTCCCTTTTCTCTAGCGGCTTCTGAACAGCGTCGCGGCGGCCCAGCCCGCCAGCATCGCGATCAGCACCGCAGCCAGCCCATAGAACAGCCCCAGCGACTGCGCCCATTGATAGATGGCGCGGCCGATCCCGGCGCGGTGCACGTTCAGCATCGTGGTTTCGCGGGCCAGCGCCTCGCCGTTGCGGAACAGGATGACCTCCGCCTCGTACTGGCCGACCGGCGCCTCGGCGGGCAGGCGGACCTCTGCGCGGAACAGGTTTGCCGCCTGCAGGCGCACGCCGCCTTCCTCGTTCCGGTACAGGCCGCGCTCGCCTTTCAGCCGCACCACCGCATCGCGGTATTCGGCCAGCTGGGCCGAGCTCTGGCCCGTGCCGGGGCCGGGGCGCAGCGGGACATAGTCCGCGCCCACGCCCTGGCTGCGCAGCACGTTGGGCGGCGCGATCTCGGTCAGCGGCCGAGTGGAGGCGGCGGCGTAATAGGACGGCGCGGCGGGATAGGTGACCGGCGCGGTGTTCATCCACACACCGGCGACGCGCTGCTTTCGCATCACGCGCAATTGCTGGTCCGGCCCCTGCAGCACCACGATCAGGTCGTCGCCCGCCTGCCAGGCCGGCGCGACGCCATAGATGATCAGCCGCGCCCCGGTGAAGCCGGAGGTGACGCGAACCTCCTCGTCCGTCAGGGCCAGCGCCACGGGCGGGCGGTCCGGCGGGGCGGCGAGCGCCGCCAGAAGGAAGCTGGCGATCATCGCGATCATTGCCCGGCCTCCGCGGCGCCGATCAGGGTGAAGGTCTCCGCCGGCGGGGCGACGACGTCCCAGCCCAGCTTCAGCCCCACCACCAGCGCCAACGCCGCCAGCAGGCCGCGCAGCGCCTCGGCCCGGAACTTCACGGCCAGGCGGACGCCGATCTGCGCGCCGATGACGCTGCCGGCGATCAACAGCAGCGCCAGCACGATGTCCACCGTGTGGTTCTGGGCCGCGTGCATCACCGTGGTCAGGGCGGTGACAAAGATGATCTGGAACAGCGAGGTGCCGACGACCACGCTGGTCGGCATGCGCAGCAGATAGATCATGGCCGGCACCATGATGAAGCCGCCGCCGACGCCCATAATCGCGGCCAGGAAGCCGATCAGCACGCCGATCCCGACCGGCGGGATGGCGCTGATATACAGGCGGGAGGTGGGAAAGCGCATGCGCAGGGGCATGGTCTGGACCCAGCTGCGCGTGCGCTTGCGGCGCGGGCGGCCCTGGCGCGCATGGCGCATGGCCTGAACGCTTTCGGTCAGCATCAGCGCGCCGATCGTGGTCAGGAACACGACATAGGCGAGCGAGATCACCACATCGATCTGGCCGACCGCGCGCAGCCAGGCGAAAATCTGGACCCCGGCCACCGAACCGGCGACGCCGCCGCCGAGCAGCAGCCAGGCCATGCGGAAATCCACCGCCCGCCTGCGCCAATAGGCGAGCGCGCCGGAGACCGAGGAGGCGACGACCTGATTGGTCTGGCTGGACACCGCCACCGCCGGGGGAATGCCGATCAGGATCAGCAGCGGCGTCAGCAGGAAGCCGCCGCCGACGCCGAACATGCCGGACAGCAGGCCGACCGCCCCGCCCAGACCGAGCAGCAGCAGGACGTTCACCGACATTTCCGCGATGGGCAGGTAGATCTGCACCGCGCCGCCTGCTCAGCCGGCCTGCCGCACGCCGCGTCCGGGCGTATGCGCAGCAGGTTCGGCCAGGGTCGGCGTCAATGCGGTCTCCAGTTTTCGAACGGCGCTGTTCGCGCCCGGCGGCGCGCGCTTGGGCGCGTCCGGGCCGCCGTCAGGGCGCGGCGGCCTCAAGATTGGCCAGCAGCGCGGAGTCGACGGTTCCGGTCGCGTTCATCCCGTTATCGCGCTGATACTGGATGATGGCCAGCCGGGTCTGGGGTCCGACATTGCCGTCGGCGACGCCGGGATTGTAGCCGAGGGCGGCCAGCATCTGCTGGGCGCGCTGGACCATGTCGGGCTGGGAGGCGGCGGCCGAGGCGTTCGCGAACGCGCCGTTGGCCGACGGGTCCGCCGCGCGCGGCTGGAAGGCGTCCGCCACGCGCTGGGCCTCCGCCACCGCGCCTTCGGGGATCTGCGCGCCGATCAGGTCGGCGCGGTCGCCGGCCTCCACGTCGCCCGCACGCTCCGCGATGCGGTACCAGGCATAGGCGTCCGGCAGGCTCTGCGGCACGCCGCGGCCCTGTTCGTACAACACCGCCAGATTGAACTGGCTGTCGGTGGCGCCGATCAGGGCGGCGCGCTCGAACCACTGGGCGGCCATCTGGTCGCTCTGCTCGATGCCGCGGCCCTCGGCGTACATCAGGCCGAGATTGTGCATGGCGTTGCGGTTGCCGGCGTTGGCCGCGCGCTCGGTCCACATGCGGGCCTGCACGTCGTCCTGCGGCACGCCCGCCGCGCCGGTCTCGTACAGCTTGCCCAGGCGGTATTGCGCCGGCGCGTTGCCCTGGTTGGCGGAGGCGCGGATCAGGCGCGCGCCCTGTTCGGGGTCGCCGGTCTGCAGCTCCATCTCGCCCAGCTGGTATTGCGCCATCGGATCGCCGTCGAACGCGGCCTGCTCCAGCGCGGTCACGGGCGCGGCGGCTTCGGGCTGCGGCGCGGGAACGGGCTCCGGCGCCGGCTGCGCGGCGGCGGTCTCCACCGGCGCGGTTTCCACAGGGGCGGACTCCACCGGGGCCGGTTCGACCGGGGCGGCGGCCACGGGCGTCTCCTGGACCGGCTCGGGATCGGAGATGATGCGCGCCTCGGGCGTCGGGGCGGGCGTCTCTTCGGCGGCGGGCGGCTCGGCTTCGGCGGTCTGGGTCTCTTCGGGGGCCGGCTCCACAGCGGTCTCGGCCACGTCAACGGCCGGCTCCCCGGCGGCGGGTTCGCCGGCCAGGTCCGGCTCCGCCGGCGCTTCGGCGATCACGGTTTCGGCGCCGTCCTCGCCCGCGGGGGCGGAGGCCGGCTCTTCAAGCTCCGCGGATTCGGCCGGAGCGGTCGCCTCGCCGGCGCCGCCGGGCAGGCCCAGATCGGGCGGGCCGTCCGCCTGGCCGTCGACCAGCGCGAATTCTTCGGAGGATTCGCCGTTCAGCGTCTCGGCGACCTCCGGATCGTTCATTTCCCCGGCGACGCGCGGGCCGCTGTCGCCGAACGGGCCGCCGTCCATGAACAGCAGCGCCGCGGCGGCGCCCAGCGTCGCCACGGCCAGCAGGCCGGCCAGGATCAGGACGCGGCGGCCGCCGCCGCCGGCGCGTTCCTCCCGCGTCTCCAGAACCGAGGAGCGGGCGCGCGCGGCGCGCGGGCTTTCGCCGGACGGCGTGCTGCGCGCGGATTTGCGCGCGCGGGCCAGGAAATTGGAATCGGCGGTCGCGCCCAGCGGCCGCTTCGGGGCCTCGTCCTCCTCCGGCGCCGGGCGGGCCTCGGCCGGCAGCTCCGCAGGCGGGGGCGGGGTGACCAGGACGTCGCTGTCCGGCTCAGGCTCGGGCAGATCCGGCCCGGAATCGCTCCAGCCGCCGGTTTCCGGCGGCGGGTTGTGGCCTTCGTCGGTGAACGGGTTGGGCCGGGCGGGCGGATCGATCGCGACCTCTTCCTCGGCCTCCGGCTCTTCCTCCGCTTCCTCGCCATAGCTGTCCTGCGGGCCAAGGACCGACAGCGCGTCCTCCGCCGGCGGCAGGGACGAGCGATAGGGGCGGGGCGCGTCTGAGCGCGGCGGGGCGGGGCGGACCGGGGCGTGCTCGGGCGGCTCCTCGCCGTTTTCCATCGCCTCCAGCCGGCCGGCCAGATTGGCCAGCGCGCTCTGCACCGGCGACAGGCCGGATTCGGTCTCGTCGCGCACCGCGTCCAGCTTGGCGCTGACCCCGGCGACGGCGTCGCGGATCATCTTCTGGGTGCGGCGTTCGCTTTCGCGCAGGCGGGCGGCGAGCGAGTCGTCCTCGCTCTTCTGCTGGGCCTGCGGCGTCATGCGGTCGGCCAGCTTGGCCATTTCCTTGCTGAGCGTCGAGACCGCGTCGGCGTTGCGGCCCTCGCTGGTCTCGATCCGCTCGGCGAGGCGGATGGAAATCTGCTCGACGCTCTCGGCCACCTTGCGGATGGCCTCGGCGCTGGAATTCTCCACCTCGCGCAGGCGGGTCTCCAGCGTGCGGTCCTGGCTGGCGTCCTCGCGCAGGCGGCGCTCGGTGTCCTCCAGCCGCTTTTCCACGGCCTGGCCCAGAACGCCGATCTGCTCGCCGATCTTGTTCAGCGTGCGGGTGTTGCGCTTGGTGGATTTCTCCAGCGCCCGCTCCAGACGGTCCAGGCGCGGGGTCGAGGCCTCGATGGTCTGGGCGGTTTCGGCGCGCACCTCGTCGATGCGCTCGCGCAGTTCGCGGCCCAGCGCCTCGAATTTCTGTTCCAGCTTGTCGGCGACATTGTCGGCGGAGGCTTCGTGCGCCTGGTGCTCGGCCTTGCGCAGCCGGTCGTCCAGATGCGCGAAGGACGCCTCTAGCGAGCGCATGGCGTTGTCGGTCAGCCCCTCGGCGGAGGACAGGCGCTCATTGATGCGGCCGATCGTGGCTTCCAGGCTGGCCAGCGCGTCGGCGGTCTTGTCCTGATGGGTTTCGAAGGCCTGGCGCAGATCGTTGGTCGCGCGCTGGGCCTGCATGGCGGCGTGGTCGCTGGCGGTGTCGACGCGGCGGGCCAGATCCTCGGACGTCTTCACGAAGCGGGTGTCCAGATCGGACAGGCGCTCTTCCATCCGGCCGGCGCGCTCTGCGGATTTCTCGTCGCGCTCGTGCAGATGGCCGGCGACCTTGGCGACCGCGCCTTCCAGCGACTTCACCGCCTCCAGCCCCGACTTGGCGGTCGTGTCCGCCTCCAGCGCCGCCAGACGACGCGCCAGTTCGGACTGGGCATGGTGCAGTTCGGAAACGCTCTCGCCGGCTTGGTCGACGCGGTCCCCGGCGCTGCGCTCGGATTCCTCCATGCGGGAGATCAGGCCGCGCACCGACTGGTCGATGCCGGTAATCGCCAGGGTTGAGCGATGCTCGACGGCTTCCAGCCGCCGGGCCAGGCTTTCCAATGACATCGAGGAGGTGTTGGCGGCGGTTTCCCTGGAAAAATCCCTGGAAAAATCTCTGGGGAAATCCTGCGGGACGTCCTCGCCCGCCTCGGGCGCGGGCATGCTTCCGCCGGTCGGCGCGTCCGGGGCGGCGGCCTCGTCTCCGGTCTCAAGGATGATCTCGTTAAGCCATTCGCCAAGGGTCTTGCCCTGGCGGCGGGCTGCATCCTTTGCAGCCTCGCGCGCCTGGGGCGCGATTCCCTTAACGCTCCAAGGCCCCCCGGCGGCCATCGAATCACTCCCGAATTCGTTAACGTCCACGCTAGGAGTTGGCGCCTGTAGTGTAAACGTTAACAGAGGGCGCTAAATCTTGCGTGAGGGCGTGACCGAATCGCTCGGTCACAACCATGACGGTCAATCAGCGCCCCATTCGGTTAATTGCCGGTAAAAAAGGTTAACACGCGGCTGTGTTGCGCCGTCCGCGCCGCCGCGCGAGGCTTGCGGCGTGAGCGCTTCCCACGATGTTTTCGACGCCCCGACCCGGTCGAAGGTCATGCGGGCGGTGAAAAGCCAGGACACCCGGCCCGAAATGGCCGTGCGCCGGGCGGTGCGGGCGCTGGGCGTCCATTACCGCCTGCACCGCAAGGACCTGCCCGGAAAGCCGGACCTGGCGTTCATCGGGCGGCGCAAGGCGGTGTTCGTGCACGGCTGTTTCTGGCACGGGCATGACTGCGCGCGCGGATCGCGCGTTCCCAAGACCAACCGCGATTACTGGCTGGGCAAGGTTTCGCGGAATCGCGCGAGAGATGAAAAGACTCGCGCGGCCTATAAGGAGATGGGATGGGAAATCCTGACCATCTGGGAATGCGAAACGCGATCGCCGGACCTGAAAGACCGGCTGGCTGCATTTCTTGACATAGTCCGGGCGTAATCTGTCCGGATGCTGGCTGCACCGAATGCAGAAGGAAGACCGAGATGACCGGATTCGACCGTCGGCTGAAGGATCTGCTGGAGAAGGTCCGCGCCCGCGCCGAGCAGGAAGGCGTGCAGTGGCGCAAGGCCGACAAGGATGTGTTCGCGTTCCGCGCGGGCTCCTATGTCGTGACCTTCGCGAAAGAGCGCGACCCGCTGATCGCGATCTATGACGAGAACGGGGAGGAGCTGGAAGCCATCGACCGCGCCGATCTGGACGGGCGCACCAGCCCCGACGGCCAGCCGCTGGCCGACATCAAGAACCGCATCTGGCGCCTGGCGCGCCGGGGCTCCGGCGTTTCGGCCTCCGCGCTCGACCGGGTTCTGGACTGGCTGGACGCCGGCGGCGAACGCGGCGGCGCGGACGAGGGTGCGGAGCCCGGCGTGCTGGCCGGGCCGCATGGCGATATCGAGGAGCCGGAGCTAAGCCCGCAGGCGCCCCAGGCTGGGCTGCCGGACAGCGGGACCGAGGCGGTGGAGTCCGCGCCGGCGGGCGGCGACGCCTCCGCGCCGGTGCGCTCCGACGTGCTGCAGGGCGCGGATTCGGACGAGGACGACGAGGACGGCCGGCCCGCGCCGAACGGCGCCGGGCGCCTGACCCGGCCGCCCTGGGCTCAATAAGCCGGGCGCAACAGGCCGGGCGCCTATTCGACGCTGAGCAGGACCAGACCCCAGACATACCAGCCGGGGTCGGCCCCGGCGTCTTCCGGAAACACGACATAAAGCGGGCCTTCGCCGCCCAGCGGCAGCGGCTCGCCATTGCGCGTCAGCGCCAGGATCGCGCCGTCCTGCCGCGCCGGGCCCAGCGGAATGGCGGAGGCGTAGCCGTCCAGCGCATGGGCGTAGACCGCATCGCGCGTCCAGTCCGCGCCGGCCAGATCCAGAACGTCGGCCAGAAGCGGCCCCTCATAGGCGCCGGCCGGGGCGACGTCCGTGTTAATGTGAATCTGGTGGCGGGGCAGGCCCGCCAGCTCCCGCCGCGAAAAATTGCGGCCATCGTCGAAGTCGAATCCGGCCCAGGCGAAATAGCGGTCCGTGTCCGGGTTCAGCGCCTCGCGGTCCGGCGCGCCGATGGCGCCGGTCACGGTCAGCACCGTCATGTCGCCGCCGGTGTCCGCAGGGCCGCAGCCGGCCAAAGCGAGGGGGAGGGCGAGTGCGCCCAACGCGCCGAGGAAAAGCGTCCGCAATGTCATGTCGTCACCGTCTGGCCCGGCGCATGTCGCGCCATACCCACCACGCCGCGGCGCCGACCGCGGCCAGTACGGCCAGGAGATCGGCGAGCGTCAGGCCGAAGCCGATCTGGGCGGTGATCCAGCCGAAGGCGCCGCCCAGCTGCGCCGCCAGCGCCTGACCCGCCCCGGTGAAGCCGACCATGACGCCGAGCCCGATCACCATCGCCACGCCCACGGCCGCCCAGCGGAAGGCCGCGCTCTGGGCGCGCGCCTCCGACCGCGCCTGAAGGCGGCGGCGCTCTTCGTTGGCGATCGAACGCCTGAGAAAAACGGGTCTGCGGCGGCTCATGCGATCCCTGTCCCTGCGCCGGCATCATACCAGAAGCAGACCCGCCATGCGCACCCGCCGTATGCGCGCGCCGGCCGGGCGGCTAGACAGCGCGGCATGACCGGACCGGACTGGAATACGGATGCGGACGCGCAGGCGCGGACAGGGTTCATCCTGGCCTTCTCCGCCTATGTGATCTGGGGCCTGTCGCCGCTGTACTGGCTGCTGTTCGACGCCAGCGCGTGGGAGATCGTGGCCCATCGCAGCGCCTATGCCGCGCTGGCGCTGGCCCCCTTCGTGCTGCGCAAGACGCCCAATCCGCTGCGCCTGTTCACGCCGGCGCGCACGCGCTGGGTGCTGCTGGCGGCGCTGCTGATCGGGTCGAACTGGCTGGTCTTCATCTGGGCGGTCACCAACGGCCATGTGCTGGAGTCCTCGCTGGGCTATTTCATCGGGCCGCTGGTGAATGTGGCGCTGGGTGTGGCGCTGTTGCGGGAGCGGCTGCGCCGGGCGCAGATCGCCGCGGTGGCGCTGGCGGCGGTGGGCGTGGCGATTCCGGTCGTGACCTCCACCCATGTTCCGCTGATCGCGCTGTATCTGGCGTTTTCGTTCAGCCTCTATGCGCTGGTCCGCAAGCGGCTGGACGTGGACGGCGCCACCGGCCTGTTCCTGGAATCGCTGCTGCTGGCGCCGTTCGGCATCGCGGCGGCGGTGTGGATCCAGGCGAGCGGGAACGGCCATTTCCTGGAATGGAGCGCCCAGCCCTTCCTGCTGGTGTCGGCCGGGGTCGTGTTTACCGCCGGGGTGCTGTTGCTGTTCATCGAGGGGGCGCGGCGGCTGAAATTCTCCACGCTGGGCCTGCTGCAGTTCATCACGCCGACGCTGCAATTCGCCATCGGCCTGATGCTGGGCGAGGCGTTCCCGCCGGAGCGGGCGGCGGCCTTCGTCCTGATCTGGGCGGGGCTGGGCCTGTATACGGCCGACCTGCTGCGCCACGAGCGCGCCGCCTATCTGCGCCGCCGGCCGAGCCCGGTGGGCTAAGGCTAGAAGGCGCGGACGATGTCCCGCAGCGACAGCAGGATGACGACGCCGCCGACCACCGCCAGCAGCGCGCGCGCCGGGGCGATCTTCGCGACATAGGCCGCCAGCGGCGCGGCGATAACGCCGCCGATGATCAGGCCCGCGATCATCGGCCAGAGATCCAGGCCGATGGTCGCCACGAACATGGCGCTGATCACCAGGGTGACGAAGAACTCGGCCAGATTGACGCTGCCGATGGCGGTGCGCGGGGTCTCGCCGCGGCCGAGTAAATTGGACGCCACGATGGGCCCCCAGCCGCCGCCGCCCATCGCGTCCAGCAGGCCGCCGACAAAACCCAGCGGCGCGATGAATTTCTCCACGCGCTTGGGGGCGGCGTAGCCGCGCAGCGCCTTGGCCAGGATCACCGCGCCCATGATGAGGAGATAGGCGCTGACGAAGGGGCGGATCAGGCCGGCGTCGATGGAGGCCAGCAGAAAGGCGCCGATGGCGCCGCCGACCGCGCCGGGGATAGCCAGTTTCCACATCAGGTCGAAGCGCACATTCTTCAGCCGCCAGTGCGACAGGCCGGAGGCGCCGGTGGTGAACACCTCCGCCGCGTGGACGGTGGCGCTGGCCGTGGCGGGGGGCACGCCGAAGCTGAGCAGGACGGTGGTGGCCGAGACGCCGTAGGCCATGCCGGCGGCCCCGTCGATCATCTGCGCGGCGAAGCCGACGGCGATGAACAGGATCAGGTCTTCTAACATTGGGCGCGGCCTCTGGCGGATGCGGAAACTCCGCTCCCGTAGGGCCGGGGCCATATCGCCGCCAGCGATATGTTCTGGCGGATTGGATGAGGTTTTCTAAATCAGCGCGCCGGTGACGCGCAAGGAAAACGCGGCCCCGCCGGGGCGGGACCGCGCCGTCATGCGATGCTTTTCAGCGGTCTATTCGCCGCCATGGGCGGCGTTGTAGGTCTTCACCGCTTCCAGCGTGGAGGAGATGTGCGCCTCCGGGCTGTTGTCCGAATGCACGAACAGGACCTCGCCCTCCGGCGAGATGACATAGGAGGTGCGGTTGGACATGGCGCCGCCCGGCGCGCGCGCGGAGGCGACGTCATAGGCGGTGATGGTTTTGGCATCGACGCCGGCGACCGCGAAGGCGTCCTGGCAATGCTCGCTGGAGAAGGCCAGCAGGCGCTCCTGCATCTCGTCCTCGCTGGAGGCGAAGGCGCTCATGGAATCGTCCATCGCCGCGCCGCCGGTGACGCCGACCACGGTCGCGCCCTGGGCCTCGAAATCCGCGATGGCCTGGGAGAACAGGCCCGCCTCGATATTGCAGCCGGGCGTGAAGGCGGCCGGGAAGAAATAGAGCACCACCGGACCCTCGGCGCGCGCCTCGGCCAGATCGAAATGATAGGCCTCGCCGGCCAGCGCGCCTTCGGCGACGACTTCGGGCGCCGCGGCCCCGATCTCCAGCACCGCGAAGGCGGGCGAGGCGAGGGCGGCGGTGATGGCGCAGACCGCTGCGCCGGCAAAAACGCGTTTCATTGGCAATTCCTCCCAAGGGGCAGGGCAGCGCAGGTCGCGTGTCCCTGACGGAGCGGCAGTATCGCAAGCGCGCGCGGCGGCGTCACGCGGCGGGCGGGGTCACAATTGCGGGAGGGGAAGCCGGGGCGGCCTCGCGGGGGCGTCTGAAAACGCCCGCCTTTTCCCGTGATGTTTAACGATCGGACAATCCGAACCCCCTGCGACTCCGGGATCGGCGCGAGTTTTGGATAAGATTTGGGGCGTAAAGTCCCGCTGTCACGGGGCGCCCTGTGGGAGGGCGCGGGCAGGGGATTTTCGCACGATGCTAGCAGCAGCCGCTCAGACTCCGTTCGCATTCCAGCCGCCGACCGCCGTTCTGGTCCTGGAGGCCAGATCCGATTTCGCCGCCTATGCCGAGAGCCGGTTCGCCGCGCTTGGCTCCGCCATGGTGCGGGTCGCCGAGACCGCGCCGGGCGCCAGCGCGGCGCTCCAGACCGGCCGATACGACTTCGCCCTGATCGACGTGCGCTCCGCCGGGGCGGACCTCGACATGGTGGTCAGCGCGCTGGAGCAGCGCAGCGTGCCCTTCGTCTTCGTCGCAGAGCGCATCGACCCGACGGATTCCGGCGGGCGCTATAGCTGGACCCGCATCATGTCCAAGCCCTATGGCCAGACCGAGCTGGTCGAGGCGATCGACGCGGCGATGGCGAGCCAGGACCTGACCCTGACTCTGTAGTCCGGCCGGGTCTTTCAAGACGCCATCCTTCATCCTGAGGGGCCGAAGGCCGTCTCGAAGGATGGACGATGCGCGACAGCCGGGCTGGCGATGTCTGGAGCCTCCTTCGAGACGGGCGCTGACGCGCCCCCTCAGGATGAGGGGGTAGGACGGTAAGGGCGCATTGGACATGCGTCATTAGCCGCCCGGTCCGGCGTTTTGCGAAAACGGTGAGGGAGCGGAGCGCCTGGCTCTGATCCGTGTTTTGAGGCCTTGGGTTTTGAGGACCAGGGCCGGACGCTCCGCGCGTGGATTTCCCGAAGGCTCTCGCCCCGCGTTTCCAATCCGGGGGTTTGGAGCGGTCTGGCGTTTAGTGCCGCCCGCCTCCCCGAAGGCCGCGCCGGAGCCTGAAGCCATCATAGCCGCAGGCGCGGACGCGCCACGCGATCGCCCCGCCATAGTGATTAGCTACGTCCCTCGGGCGGGGAGACGCAGGGAGTATGGGGGCGCCGGACGGGTGTGGGATGAAACGATGGATGTCCCCGCTTTTGGGCGGTCCCGCCGCCGCCGGCGTCAGTCCTGTCCCGCGGCGTCCAGGATCAGGCGCGCGATCTCGGCGGGGTGCGAGATCAGCGAGACATGGCTGGAATCCAGCTCCACGGTCGTGGCGCCCATGCGCATGGCCATGAAGCGCTGAAGATCCGGATCGATCGTGCGGTCATTGGCGGAGACCGCATACCAGGTCGGGCGGGTGCGCCAGGCGGCCTTGGTCGTGCGCGCGGCGGTCAGCGCGCGCAGGAAGGGCTGCTGCACCGCGTAGAGCGCGCGGGCGCGCGCCTCCGGCACATCGCCGGCGAAATCGCGCAGGAAGGCCTCTTCGCTCAGCCGGCCTTCGTCGCCGTCGAACACGATCCCGGCGCCGGCCGGCGCGGCCGGATAGGTCGCGGCCAGCGCGCCGTAATCCTCCCTCGCGTCCGGCGCCCGCGCGGCGACATAGACGAGGGCCGAGACGTTCGGGTGCTCCCCCGCCTCGCTCAAAATCATGCCGGAGAAGCTGTGCCCGGCGAACACGGTCGGCCCGTCCTGCCGGTCCAGCACGCGCACCGCGTCGGCCACGGCCTCCGGAAAGCTTTTCAGCGAGTTCTGCACCGCGGTGACGTTGAGGCCGCGCGCCTGCAGCAGCGGAATGACCTCCGACCAGGAGGAGCCGTCCGCGAACAGGCCGTGCACCAGCACGACATTTCGGGCCGGGACCGCCGCGCCGGCGGCGTTCGCGCCGGTTTCGGCGAACAGCGCCGCGCCGCCCGCGGCCAGCGCAGCTTTGGCGAAACTGCGTCTGTTCAGCGACATGGCGGTCATGTCCCATGCCGGCGGCGCTCCGCCGCCGGGCGCCCTCACGCCGCGCCCCGCAGGACGCCGCTGGTGAAGGCGCTGAACCGGACGCTACGCCTGCGATGTGACGGCTTCAATCGGGATTTGGGGCGGTCTGGCTTCACCGGAAATCATCCCCAAAACCAGAACAAAAAAAGAACGAATTTTGTGGCGCGCTGGGTCGAAATTTGTCAGGCTGAGAAAAATCAGCCTCGCGATTCGGAACCATGAGCCAGACGGAATTTTCAAAACTCAGGCAGGCGCTGGGTTGGTCGATTAATCAGGTGGCGATTGATCAGAAACTCTCGCCGGCAACGATCTATCGGTACGAGCGCGGCGAAACGAAGCCAGCCGAAGCGTTGCTGCAAGTCATGCGTTTACAGGCAGAATTGGATGGCGACCAAAACCGGAAGGGAGCGGAGTTTCGTTTCATAGACCTCTTCGCCGGCATCGGTGGCCTGCGCCTTGGTTTTGAATCGATCGGCGGTAAATGCGTCTTTACGAGCGAATGGGACAAATACGCCGAGAAGACCTACCACGCCAATTTTCGCGACGATCCATTCGAGCATCAGTTTGTCGGCGATATCCGGCCTTTTGGCGCTGATCCGTCGCAAATTCCGACCTTTGACGTATTGCTGGCGGGCTTTCCCTGTCAGCCATTCTCGCTGGCCGGGGTGTCCAAGAAAAATGCGCTCGGCCGGCCGCATGGCTTTGCCTGCGAGCGGCAGGGCAACCTGTTCTTCGAAGTCCTCTCAATCCTCAAGCATCACCGCCCGGCGGCGTTTGTGCTCGAGAACGTGAAAAATCTGGAGCGGCATGATCGCGGGCGGACTTTCGGGGTGATCATGGATCGCCTCCAGCACGAGCTGGGCTATTCGGTCGATTATCGGGTGATCTCTGCACTTCCCTGGGTGCCACAGAAACGCGAGCGGATATTCATCGTCGGTTTCCGTGAAGACTGCGGCTTCAGTTTTGACGGGTTCGAGGCGCAAATTCCGCCAAAAGACGAATGGCCCATGCTCGGCGACATTCTCCAGTCGCATAATGAGGTCGATTCCAAATACACGCTGACCCCGCATCTCTGGAACTATCTCCAGGAGTACCGGCGCAAGCACGAGGCGGCGGGCCACGGTTTTGGATACAGCAAGGTGGGGCCGGACGATGTCGCCCGGACGTTGTCGGCCCGTTATCACAAGGATGGCTCGGAAATCCTGATTGAGACGCCCGTAGACAGGCCACGTCGCCTGACGCCGCTTGAGTGTGCGCGACTGATGGGCTTCGCGAACGCCGGGCGGGAATGGAAAATTCCGGTTTCCGACACCCAGGCCTATCGGCAGTTCGGAAATTCCGTAGTCGTCCCGGTGGTGGAGGCCGTGGCGCGACATATGGAGCCGGCCCTTCAGCGCGCGCTTTCGGGCGAGGAGCAGGACGCCTACGCTGCCGCCTGATGGCGGACGTAGTCTCCAAACAGAAGCGCAGCGAGATGATGGCGGGTATCCGGGGCAAGGATACCAAGCCGGAGTTGATCATCCGCCGCGGATTGCATGCGATGGGCTATCGCTTCCGCATCCATCGCCGCGATCTTCCCGGCAATCCGGACATTGTGCTGCCGAAATACCGGGCGGTGATCTTCGTGCATGGCTGTTTCTGGCATGGCCATGACTGCCATTTGTTCAAATGGCCAAAAACGCGGGAAGATTTTTGGCGGGCAAAGATTGGCGCCAATCGTAAGCGCGATAGAGAGGTGCGTGATGCCAGCCGCAATATTGGGTGGCGTCAGCTCGACGTTTGGGAATGTGCGCTCAAAGGCAAGTCTTGCCTGTCAGTTCCTGACGCACTTGAGCAAGTTGACCGCTGGCTGAAATCGGATTCGCCGAGAGATGAGCTGCGAGGTGCCTGATGTCGTCGGTTCAGCTGTCTGCATTCTTGGAAGCGCGCATGGGCGCGAACCGTCTGTGGTTCGCCAAACGGCTGGCGGCGAACGACACCTTGGCTACGCGAGCTCATCAAGCCGGCCCCTATTTTCCAAAGCCGGTGATGTTCCGGTTGTTTCCGGAATTGGAGCGATCCGACAAAAAAAATCCGGATGTAAAAGTAGCCGCTAACGTTCAGGGGGAGGAGCTCGCAGATCCGATTCGGGGCGTTTGGTACAACAGCAAGGTTTATGGTGGTGGAACACGAAACGAGTGTCGCTTCACCAATTTTGGCGGACAGTCGTCTCCTGTCCTGAACGAAGACAGCACTGGCTCCGTGGCGCTTTTCAGTTTTCTCATGGGGGCTGCGGGAAGCGCGGTTGACGTCGACATTTGGGTTTGCGTTGACCCTGATGAGGATGAGGAGATTGAAAGTCGTATCGGGGAAGTGCTGCCCGGTTCGGGGGTGTTCTGGCGCTACTCTGAACACTTCCTGCCGGAGTTTATCCATTTCGGGACGGTTACGCGGGAGGCGTCTTGCCAATTACCTGTCGAAAAAATCCCACCAGAATGGTTCGCAAAATTTCCTACAGGAGTGGAGATTTTCGATCGGGTTTTGAGCCTGCGTCCTTGTAAGGGGCTCAATGCAGATCGCGCGCTCATAAAGCGCCGAAATTGCGAATTCCAGCTATTCCAAAGTGTCGAAGAGGCGACGACATTACCGCTTATCCGCGACGGATTTGCCTCTTTGGACGAATTCCTGTCGGTGTCTCACACGGTGCTCCAACGACGGAAATCGCGGTCCGGGCGATCCCTCGAACTTCATCTCCGACGCGTGTTTGAGGAAAACGGATTAGTGGAAGGGGATGGGTTCGATCACGGAAAAACATCAGAGGGAAACAAGAAACCTGACTTCTTGTTTCCCAGCGCTGCGGCCTACCGAGATGAGACGTTTCCCGCTGAAAAGCTCCGAATGCTGGGCGTAAAAACCACGTGCAAAGATCGGTGGCGGCAGGTTGTGACTGAAGCGGATCGCATTGCCGTAAAACACCTGCTCACTCTGCAGGAGGGTGTGTCTGTGGCCCAGTTCGCAGAGATGAGAGCCAAGAACATTCAGCTCGTTGTGCCTGCGGCTCATGTGAAGCGCTTTCCGAAAGAGATTCGGGCTGATCTTCAGACGGTTCAGTCCTTCATCGATGAGACGCGTGCAATTTTCGCCTAGCCGCCGCTAATCGGAATCCATTTTCAGCGCCGCGATGAACGCCTCCTGCGGGATCTCGACGCGGCCGAACTGGCGCATCTTTTTCTTCCCGGCTTTTTGCTTTTCCAGAAGCTTGCGTTTGCGGGTGATGTCGCCGCCATAGCATTTGGCGGTGACGTCCTTGCGCATGGCGGAGAGGGTTTCGCGGGCGATCACGCGGCCGCCGATGGCGGCCTGGATCGGGATCTTGAACATGTGCCGGGGGATCAGGTCCTTCAGCTTTTCGCACATGGCGCGGCCGCGCGCCTCCGCCCGTGAGCGGTGGACGATCATGGAGAGGGCGTCGACCGGCTCCTCGTTCACCAGGATCGACATCTTCACCAGGTCCTCTTCCCGGTAGTCGATGAACTGGTAGTCGAAGCTCGCGTAGCCCTTGGTGACCGATTTCAGCCGGTCGTAGAAATCGAACACGACCTCGTTCAGCGGCAGCTCGTAGACCAGCATGGCGCGCGAGCCGGCATAGGTCAGTTCGCGCTGAATGCCGCGGCGATCCTGACACAGTTTCAGCACGCCGCCCAGATATTCGTCGGGGACCAGGATGGTGGCCTTGATCCAGGGTTCGGCGATGGAGGCGATCTTCACCGGGTCCGGCATGTCGGCCGGGTTATGGAGGTCCAGCTCCTCCCCGTTCGTCATGGTCATCTTGTAGACGACCGACGGGGCGGTGGTGATCAGCTCGATATTGTATTCGCGCTCCAGCCGCTCGCGAATGACTTCGAGATGGAGCAGGCCGAGGAAGCCGCAGCGGAAGCCGAAGCCGAGCGCGGCGGAGGTCTCCATCTCATGGCTGAAGCTGGCGTCGTTGAGGGCGAGCTTGTCGATCGCCTCGCGCAAATCCTCGAAGTCCGCGGCGTCGACCGGGAACAGGCCGCAGAACACGACCGGGATGGCGGGCTTGAAGCCCGGCAGCATCGAGTCGGTCGGGCGGCGCTCGTCGGTGACGGTGTCGCCGACGCGGGCGTCGCGCACCTGTTTGATCGAGGCGTTGAGGAAGCCGATCTCGCCGGGGCCGAGTTCGCCGGTCTCTTCCTTCTTGGGCCGGAACACGCCGACGCCGTCGACCATGTAGGAGGCGCCGGCGCCCATCAGGCGCACGCGCATGCCCTTTTTCAGCGTGCCCTCGATAATTCGGACGAGGCAGATGACGCCGAGATAGGCGTCGTACCAGGAGTCCACGAGCAGGGCCTTCAGCGGCGCATCGGGGTCGCCGTCGCGCGGCGGGGGCAGGCGGGTGACGATGGCCTCCAGCACGTCCTCGATCCCGATGCCGGTCTTGGCGCTGATCGGGATGGCGTCGGAGGCGTCCAGGCCGATCACGTCCTCGATCTGGGCCTTCACCCGGTCGGGGTCGGCGGCCGGCAGGTCGATCTTGTTCAGGACCGGCACGATCTCCAGATTCGCGTCGATGGCCTGATAGACGTTCGCCAGCGTCTGGGCCTCCACGCCCTGGGAGGCGTCGACGACCAGCAGCGCGCCCTCGCAGGCATAGAGGCTGCGGCTGACCTCATAGGCGAAGTCGACATGGCCGGGCGTGTCGATCAGGTTGAGGGCGTAGGTCTGGCCGTCCTTGGCCTGATATTCCAGGCGGACGGTCTGGGCCTTGATGGTGATGCCCCGCTCTTTCTCGATCTCCATATTGTCCAGGACCTGGGCGGACATCTCCCGCTCGGTCAGGCCGCCGGTGATCTGGATCAGGCGGTCGGCCAGGGTGGATTTCCCGTGGTCGATATGGGCGACGATGGAAAAATTGCGGATGCGCGCGGGCGGCGTGGTCATGGCGCGCCGTATAGCCGGGGAGCCGGTCAGCGAAAAGCGCCCCATGCCGCGCCCGTGCTAGGAGTCGCCGGATGGCAGAGCGGAGCCGGACCGGGAAGCTGGGCCTGAGCGGGGCCTGGGCGATGGCCGTGGGCGGCATGGTCGGCGGCGGGGTGTTCTCCGTCATGGGCCTGGTGTTCGAGGCGGCGGGCGCGTGGGCGCCGCTGGCCTTCGTGCTGGCGGGGGCGGCGGCGCTGCTGGCCGGGCTGTCCTATTGCGACCTGACGGTCGCCGGCGGGCGGGCCGGGGGCATTTATGAATTCATGCAGGAATCCGGGAGCCCGGTGTTGCGCCGGCTGGCCGGGGCGGCGGGATGGCTGTTGGCGGCGGGCTATACGCTGACGGTGGCGGTCTACGCCTTCGTGTTCGGGGAATATGTCGGCCATGTGTTCGGCCTGTCGCCCTGGGGCGTGCGGGGGCTGGCGCTGGTGATCCTGGCCGGGATCGCGGCGGTGAATTTCCGCGACACCGGCAGCGCGGCGCTGGTCGAGGTGGTGACGGTGTGGGGCAAGCTGGCCGTTCTGGTCGTGCTGGCCGGGATCGGCCTGTCGCGCTGGGCGCCCGGCCAGATGACCGAGGGGGCGAGCGGGGGCGGCGGCCTGCTGCCCGCGGCGCTGGGGGCCGCGACGATCTTCATGGCGTACGAAGGCTGGCAGCTGCTGGCTTACGACTATGACGACATGGAGCGGCCGGAGCGGACGCTACGCATCGGGATAATGGGCTCCATCGTTGTCGTCGCGGGGCTGTATGTGGCGGTGGCGGCCGGGGCGGCGATGCTGGTCGGGGCCGGGACGCTGATCGAGAACAACGAGACGGCGCTGGCCCAGGCCGGGCGCGCGGCGGCGGGGCAGCCGGGCCTGATCGCGGTGACGATCGCGGCGGGGTTTTCGGCGGCGAGCGCGATCAACGCGACGCTGTTTTCCACCGCGCGGCTGATGCGGCGGATGGCGACGGACGGGGAGCTGCCCGGCGCGCTGGCGCGGGAGAACAGACAGGGCCAGCCCTGGGCGGCGGTGACGCTGATCGCCGCGGCGGCGGCGGCGCTGACCCTGGCCGGGTCGCTGTCCGACGTGGTGGAGGCGGCGAGCGCGGTCTTCCTGCTGGCCTTCGGCACGGCGGGGATGCTGGCCTTCCGCCGCGGCAAGGGGATGCGACGGGCGCTGCACGCCGGCGGGGCGGCGCTGTGCTATGGGCTGCTGGCGGCGCTGGTGGCGGACCTGGTCGTGGAAAAGCCGGCGGAGCTGGCGGCGGTGATCGTCTGCGCCATCGCGATCTATCTGGGCCATGGCTGGATGCGGCGGCGCAGGCCGGGCTGACGCGCAGCCGGCTTTACGATTTCCGCCGCATTTTCGGGCAAGGATTCGGGACACTGATTCGCCTTGCGAAGGACCGTCCGATGATCCGCACGCTTTTCCCGATCCTGACCGCCGCAGCATTTGTGCTGGCCGGGTGCGCCAGCAACAGCGCGCCGCCGCCGGACAACGCCACCCCGATGAACACCGAGGGCGTGTATTCGGAGGAGATCGACACGTTCAGCGAGGGCGAGACCGCCGAGGCGGTGGCCGATTTCTTCGGCGTCAGCGCGGAGGCGGCGGCAAGCACCGTGGAGCGGATCTTCGCCGATCAGGGCCAGCCGACCGCCTATCTGGCGGGGCAGGAGGCCTCCGGCGCCATCGGCGTCGGCCTGCGCTATGGCGAGGGGTACCTCAGCATGAAGACCGGCGGGACCAGCGAGGTGTTCTGGCAGGGCCCGTCCATCGGCTTCGATATCGGCGGGGACGCCAGCCGGGTCTTCATGCTGGTCTACGACCTGCACAATCCGGAATTCATCTATCGCCGTTTCCCGGGCGTGGAGGGCAGCGCCTATCTGATCGCCGGGATGGCGGTGACCTATAAGTCGGTGGAAGGCGTGACGATCGCGGAGATTCGCTCCGGCGCCGGGGCGCGGCTGGGCGCCAATGTCGGCTATCTGAATTTCAGCCGCGAAAAGCGGATCGTGCCGTTTTAGACCCTCGTGTCCCGATCCGCGCTACGCGCGTCTCGTGAGCCGGACATCCATTTTTTGACTGGGCTGGGTCCCGGATAATCGCTGCGCGATTTCCGGGAAATCCCTAAAGCGCGGCCTCTACGGCCTGCACCTGCGGGATGTAGTGTTTCAGCAGGTTCTCGATGCCGGACTTCAGGGTCATGGTCGAGGACGGGCAGCCCGAACAGGCGCCGCGCATGTGCAGGCGGACGATTCCGGTGTCCTGCTCCCATTTGTCGAACACGATATCGCCGCCGTCGGCCGCGACAGCCGGGCGCACGCGGGTGTCCAGAAGCTCCTTGATCTTGGCCACGGTCTCGGCGGCCTCGCCCTCATAGGCGGTCTCGGCGTGGCCGGCCGCGCCGGCGTCCGACAGGATCGGCTGGCCGGAGACATAGGCGTCCATGATGGCGGCGAGGATGGCGGGCTTCAGATGCGCCCAGTCGCGGTCCTCGGCCTTGGTCACCGAGACGAAATCGGAGCCCAGGAAGACGGAGGTCACGCCCTCCACCCGCAGCAATTCGGCGGCGAGCGGGGAGGCCGGCTCGGCGGCCTCCAGCGTATCGAATTCGCGGGGGCCGCCGCCGGTCACGTCCTGGCCGGGCAGGAATTTCAGCGTCGCCGGATTGGGCGTGGGTTCGGTCTGAATGAACATGGGCCTGATGTGGCGTCTAACGCGGCCCGGATCAAGACAGCTGGTCAGGCCAGGTCGCGGATCGCTTCGGCCGTCAGGTCGCCGGGGACGATCAGGACGGGGATGTGGCGTTCGCCGAAGGCGAAGCCGCCGCGGCTGACCAGGCTGACCAGCGGGCCCGGCCCCTTGCGGCCGGGATCGGCGCCCAGGACCAGCACCTTGATCTCCGGATCCTCCTCGATCAGCGCGCGGACGCAGGGGCGGACCTCGCCTTCGCGGAACACGATCTCGGCGGGGTGGTCGATCTCGCTGGATACGATGTCGGCCAGTTCCTGGGCCAGCGCCTCGTAATGCTCCCGCTGCTCGCGGTTGATGTCGTCGTTAACGCCCAGCCAGTGGTGGAAATGGGTCGGCTCGATCACCGCGATGATCAGGACGCGGCCCTTGTCCGAATGCTTGGCGCGGCGCGCCGCGACATGCGCGGCGACGCGGCATTCGGGCGTGTCGTCCGCCACGACCAGATATTTGCGGACCAGTTCGGCCATCAGGTGCGGAATCGTGCCCGGCGGCGTCTCCGGCGGCAAGAGAAGGTTTTTGCTGGCGTTTCGGCCGGTCCGGCGCCGGTCTTGCTTCGTGTGTGGGGAGAAACGGGAAATCCCCCTTCCCGCAACAGGAGAATGTCATGAAACGGGCCGGTCTGATCGGGATGTGTCTCTTTTTGGCGCTGTCGCCCGCCGCCTATGCGTTCGACACAGTCGATGCGGCGTATTCCGCGGTGTATCGCGCCGGCAAGGGGCTGGAAGCCCAGGCCGAGGACGCGATGCGCGGCGAGGACCCGGATGTGGCCGCCGCGCTGGTGGGCTTTAGCAAGATCGCTGCCGAGGCGCGCGACACGATGGACGCGCTGGAAGGGCCGCACGATCTGCGCTGCATCTTCAACGGCATGTCGGAGGACGCCATCCGCCGGGCCGAACAGCTGAAAGCCGCCGCGGACGACGCCGATGCGCGCAAGGCCGCGCTGGAAGACATCGCCTTCCTGGGCAGCGACGCGACGCTGGTCGTGCCGGAAAGCGCCGCCGAGGGCTATGAGGACCCGGCGGGCGAGGGCCTGCCGCCGATGGAATGCGACGCGAAATTCGATCCGGTGCAGGCCGCCGATCTGGGCGGGCTGCTGGCGAAATAGACGTCACGAATTAGCGAGGGACGGCGGGGCGCGCGAAAGCGCGCCCCGTTTTCTTTGGTCCAGTCCTGCTGGCCGGGCCTAGCTCGCGTATTTCACGGAGCAGCCATAGGCCTGGGTCTGGGCGGGGTCGGGCGTGCGGCCCTCGTCCAGCGCGGTCTGCGCGGCGCGCAGATAGTTCAGCGCCTCATCGGCGGGGCCGCGCGGGGAGTCGTCGATCGCCCCGTCGTACTGAACCAGGCCGTCGGCGTCGATCAGCACCATTTGCGGGGTGGCGGTCGCGCCGTAGAGCCGGCCGATCTCGCCTTCGGGATCGAGGATCACCGCATCCGGGCTGGCGCCGCGCGAGGCGGTCAGGTCGTTGGCTTCCGCGCCCTGGACATAGCCCTGCATGCCGGGGGCGGAGCTGACGACGCTGAGCCAGACCACGTCGTCGCCGGTGTTCATCGCCGTCTGCAGGGCCTGCATGTTCCCTTCATAGTGGCGCTGGACATAGGGACAGCCGTGATTGGTCCATTCCAGGATCACGGTCTTGCCCTGATAGTCGGAGAGGGTGTGGCTGACGCCGTTGGAGTCGACGCCCGTGAAGTCCGGGGCGGCCTCGCCCGGGACGATGTCCGCGAAGGCGGGCGCCGCGGCGAGGGCGGCGGCGGACGCGAGAACTGCAAGCTTGAACGTCATGGACTGTCTCCTTTGCAGGGGTGCGGAAGGGATGTCAGCCGGCGGCCTCCTCAAGCGCGGAGATCACGCGGCCCTCGGTCAGAATCTGCGGCAGGATTTCGGGCGCGCCGCCATCCGGCGAATAGACCAGATAGAGCGGCACGCCGGAGCGGCCGTGGCTGGCCAGTTCCTGTTCGATTTCGGCGTCGCGGGCGGTCCAGTCGGCGACCAGATAGGCCGCGCCGGTGTCCGCGAAGGCCTGCACGACTTTGCCCGCGGACAGGGTCGTGCGCTCGTTCACCTGGCAGGTGACGCACCAGGCGGCGGTGAAGTCGACAAAGACGGGGCGGCCCTCGGCCAGCACGGCCTGCACGCGGCCGCCGGACCAGGCCTCGGCCTCCAGCTTCGCGCCGCCGGCCATCTGGGCGCCCGCCGGGGCGTCCGCGGTCGCGGCCAGAGCGATCCCGGCGGCGGCGCCGGCAAGGCCGAGCGCGCCCAGCACGACGCCGGCGCGGCGGAAGGCGCCGAACGCCCAAACGGCAAAGGCGAAGGCGAGCATGGCCAGCAGCACGGCGGCGACGCCGTCTGCGCCCGACAGCAGCGACAGGACCCAGACCAGCCAGATCGCGGTGGCGGCCATCGGGAAGGCCAGAAGCTGGCGCGCGCGAACCATCCACGGCCCGGGCCGGGGCAGGCGGCGCAGCAGGCCGGGCGAGAAGGCGAGCGCCACGAAGGGCGCGGCGAGCCCGGCGCCCAGCGCCAGGAAGACGGACAGCGCGATGATCGCCGGCTGGACCAGCGCATAGCCCAGCGCCGCGCCCATGAAGGGGGCGGTGCAGGGCGTGGCGACGATCACCGCCAGCACGCCGACGAAGAAGGCGCCCGCCGGGCCTTTGCGGGCGGCGAGGCCCGCGCCGATATTCTGCAGCCGGCCGCCGAATTCGAAGGCGCCGATGAGATTGAGCGAAATCGCGAAGAACAGCAGGGCCAGCAGGGCGACCACCGCCGGCGACTGCAGCTGGAAGCCCCAGCCGGCCGCCCCGCCCGCCGCGCGCAGCGCGATCAGCACGCCGGCCAGGACCGTGAAGCTGGCCAGCACGCCGGCCAGGAACATCAGCCCGTCGCGCCGGACCTCCCCCGGATGGCCGTGGGCGCGTTCGGCGAACGTCAGCGCCTTCAGCGACAGGACCGGGAAGACGCAGGGCATCAGGTTGAGGATCATCCCGCCGACGAACATGCCAAGGAGCACCGGGAGCAGGGCGCCGAGGCTCAGGGGCTTCGGCGGCGCCTTGCCGAACTCGGTCGTCGGCACGACGATCGCCGTCGCACCCGTGGTGGTGTCGAGCGGCCGGTCGGCCTCGAGGATGCCGGAGATGCGGGTGCCCTGCTCGATGGGCAACTCGATGAGGGGAACCTCCCTCAGCCGCTTGAGGGTGATCAGCCACTGGTCGCCCTCCCGGGTGAGGCTTCCTCCGTCGCTCAGCGGGGCGACGTAGGGGACGTCCGGGATGAACTCGAGCTTCATCGAGCCGAGGTCCTCGGGCGCGCCCTCGCCGGGCTCGAGCCGCAGTTCGAAGCCGCTTGCCGTCGAGGTGGCCGAGAAGCTCCAGGCCCGGGTCGGCTTCGGTAGCGCCGCGCGCGCCTGCTCGAACAGCGCCGCCTGCTCCGGGTCGTCGGCCGCCTGACCGGCGACGGGCAGCTCGAGGGTGAAGCTCTGCGGGGCGTCCGGGTTCGGCTCGTCCTTGCACAACTGCTCGCAGATCTGCCAGGTGGGATGGGCGGTGAGGCTGACGGTGGTGCCGGCCTCGAGCTCGGCGGGCGGGGTGATCTCGACCGGAAACACGACGCGGCCCGCGTAGGTCAGGCTCTTGTTCTCGAGCAGTCCGTCGATGACGTGCGGGACCGGCCACTGGATCGGGCCGGCCGAGAAGCCCTCGGGCAGCTCCCAGCGGATCTCCGGCGACTTCTCGGTGCCACCCGTATTGAAGTAGTAGCTGTGCCAGCCCTCCGGGTGATCGAGCACGAGGGCGACGGTGAACGGCTCGCCCGCCGCGATCGTCCGGGCTTCCGAAACCAGGCGGGCGGTGGACCACTCCTCGGCGGGTCCCTCGTCGAGCCCTGCGGCCAGCGGGTCCTCGATGCCGAACTGAGCCGCCAGCGGCGAAATCGAAAACAGGGTCAGAGCAAAAAACCAAAGACGGGTCATGGCGGGATGCGGTGTCGGTTTAGAGGTGCCGACGGGGGGATTCATCCAAAAAAGCGAGGCTCAATGCCGGTCGGGCAGCGCGTCGAGTCGGCGGCGTGCGGGAGGGAGGGGAGGGCCATCTGCGGATCGTCGATCCCGAACGTCAGGACCCCGTCGCGACCCGCGCCGAGCGCGGCGACGGCGGGGTCGTCGGCGTTCAGGACCGCAGTCCCACCCACCGGAAGCACCGCGCCGAACAGGCGCAGCTTGGCGGCCACGTAGTCCTCGAAGCTGGCATGGTAGTCGAGGTGGTCGCGCGTGATATGTGTGAGCGCCGCCGCGGTCAGCCGCACGCCGTCGAGACGGTGCTGCGCCAATCCATGCGACGACGCTTCCATGACCGCGTGAGTGCACCCTTTCTCGGCCAGCCTCGCCAGCAGCGCATGCAGCGACACCGGCTCGGGCGTCGTGTGGCTTCCCGGCTCGGCGAAGCCGTCACCCTCGACACCGGTCGTCCC
>ENA-ORCV01000309-ORCV01000309.1-marine-metagenome-genome-assembly--contig:-NODE-309-length-46025-cov-4.557326_pt1 | contig 46025 bp, 45 predicted proteins | sample MGYA00237779_ERZ508509 | MGnify/ENA primary metagenome ERZ508509 (study PRJEB26180, sample SAMN06268772) | marine metagenome | isolation source: Bioluminescent Bay, La Paraguera, Puerto Rico | place... | reverse complement strand
CCATGCCCTTCCTCGGCGACTGCGCGGTGCTCCACATGGGCGCCTTTCTGCAGAAGCTGGAGAGCGAACTCTATCCGGCGCTGGCCGAGAAACACACCGACATGCCGGTGGTGCCGGAGGGCGCGCGGCAGTCGACCCTCAACATCAATTCCATCCACGGTGGGCTCAGCGAAGACTACGAGGGCCTGCCGGCGCCGCTGGTGCCGGATTCCTGCCGCCTGGTGCTGGACCGCCTCGCCGCCGACCTCGCGCCATAAAAAAACGGCGCGCGGTCTCCCGCGCGCCGCTCTTACATCGTGACGCCTGAAATCAGGCCGCGGCCCGCGCCGCCAGAATTTTCGACACCGCGTTGACCACCGCGCCGATGCGCACGCTGGCCTGGATCTGTTCGGACGTCAGGCCCGCCTTCTCCAGCTCCGCCTCGTGCGCCTTCATGCACATGCCGCAGCCATTGATGGCGCTGACCGCCATGGACCACAGCTCGAAATCGGCTTTGTCCACGCCCGGATTGGCCATCACGTTCATGCGCAGCTTCGCGGGCAGGGTGTTGTATTTCGAATTCCCGACCAGGTGCGTGAACCGGTAATAGACATTGTTCATGCCCATCACCGCGGCCGCCGCGCGCGCCGCCTCGGCGGCCTCGGGCGACATCTTGTCGGCGATTTCCGCCTCGATGGCGGCCACCACGTCCGGGTTCGCCGCGCCGTGCGCGCTGGCCAGGAACGTGCCCCATTTCTTCTGGTCGTCCAGGACCGTCTCGTTCGACAGCGATCCCAGATTCAGTTTCAGGTCCTTGGCGTAGTCCGGAAGCCGGTCGCGCAGATCTTGCAGGGACATCTCACTCTCCCTTTCCAGGTTTTTTCTGTGTGTCGGTTAGCACTGGGGTCGGGCTGTCCCGGACCGGCGCGGCGCAAGCGCGCGCCGGTCCGGGCGCCCTTTGGACGATTGGACGGCTAGAGCGTCGCGCCGCCGATTTCGCGGTTACACGGGCACAGCTCGTCGGTCTGCAGCGCGTCGAGAACGCGCAGCGTGTCCATCGGATTCCGGCCGACATTCAGGCCGTTCACATAGACGTGCTGGATGACGCCGTGCGGGTCGATGACGAACGTGCCGCGCAGGGCGACGCCCTCGTCGGAGCGGATGCCCAGCGCATCGACCAGGCTGCCGGTCGTGTCGGCGAACTGCCAGATGGCCAGCTTTTCCAGGTCCTTGTGGTCCCGGCGCCAGGCCAGCTTGCAGAACTCGTTGTCGGTGGAGCCGCCCAGCACGACCGCGTCGCGGTCGGCGAACTCGCTGTTCAGGCGGGCGAACTCGGCGATCTCGGTCGGGCAGATGAAGGTGAAGTCCTTCGGGTAGAAGAAGATGACCTTCCACTTGCCGCTGAAGGAATCCTGATTGACTTCCTCGAACGCGGATTCGCCGTTCTCTTCATGGGTCATGAAGCCCGGCTTCACGCCGACCACGCTGAAATTCGGAAGTTTTTGACCAACGCCAAGCATTCTTTACCTCGCTCTGATGTGTGAATTCGTCCGGCTCGTATAGCCGCGGAAGGCCGCGCCTCTGTGACGAGCCCGGACGCAATGTGATGCCGCCGGTATCAAAAGACAAATTGATAATCAGAATGTCGTCCATAAGCTGAATTTATGGACGGTCTTGAGCCTGTCCGGGCGGACGAAAACGCCCGGACCCCGCCATGTTCGGCGGCGCCCGGGCGCCTTCACGTAAGTACGCAGGCTTAGGCCAGGTCGAACCGGTCGGCGTTCATCACCTTGGTCCACGCCGAAACGAAGTCCGTCACGAACTTCTCCTGCGCGTCGCTGCTGCCATAGACCTCGGCCAGCGCCCGCAGTTCGGAGTGCGATCCGAACACCAGGTCCACCCGGCTGGCGGTCCATTTCGGCGCGTCGGTTTTCCGGTCGCGCCCCTCATAGACATTGGCGTCGGAGGTCGCTTTCCACTCCGTCCCCATGTCCAGCAGATTGACGAAGAAGTCGTTGGACAGCGTCCCGACCCGGTCGGTGAACACGCCGTGCTTGACCCCGCCATGATTGGCGCCCAGCACGCGCATCCCGCCGATCAGCACCGTCATCTCCGGCGCGGTCAGGGTCAGCAATTGCGCCTTGTCGACCAGCGCCTCCTCGGGCCGCATGAACTGGCGGCCGCTCAGATAATTGCGGAACCCGTCGGCGCGCGGCTTCAGCGCGTCGAACGACTCCACGTCGGTCTGCTCCTGCGTGGCGTCGGTGCGGCCGGGGGCGAAAGGAATTTTCGCGTCCACGCCCGCGGCCTTCGCCGCCTTCTCCACGCCGGCATTGCCCGCCAGCACGATCAGGTCGGCCAGCGACACTTTCTTGCCGCCGCCCGCCTTGTCGTTGAAGGCTTTCTGCACGCCTTCCAGCTTCGCCAGCACGCCGGCCAGTTCGGACGGGTCGTTGACGTCCCAGTCCTTCTGCGGCGCCAGGCGGATGCGCGCGCCATTGGCGCCGCCCCGCTTGTCCGACCCGCGGAAGGTGGAGGCCGACGCCCAGGCCGTGGACACCAGCTGCGGAACCGACAGGCCGGTGGCCAGGATGTCCGCCTTCAGCGCCTCGGCGTCCGCATCGTCGATCAGGGCGTGATCGACGTCCGGCACCGGGTCCTGCCAGATCATCACCTCGCCGGGGACCAGCTTGCCCAGATAACGCGGGCGCGGACCCATGTCGCGGTGGGTCAGCTTGTACCAGGCGCGCGCGAACGCGTCGGCGAACTGATCGGGGTTTTCATAGAAGCGGCGGGAGATTTTCTCGTATGCCGGGTCGAAACGCAGCGACAGGTCCGTCGTCAGCATCGTCGGCCGGTGCTTTTTCGACGGGTCGAAGGCGTCCGGCACGTCGGCCGCGGCGTCCTTGGCGCGCCACTGATAGGCGCCCGCCGGGCTCTTCTCCAGCTCCCACTCGTTCTCGAACAGGTTCTTGAAGAAGAAATTGCTCCATTGCGTCGGCGTCTGGGTCCAGGTGACTTCCGGCCCGCCGGTGATGGCGTCCCCGCCAAACCCGCTGCCGTGCTTGCTGCGCCAGCCCAGGCCCTGGTCCTCGATCTGCGCGCCTTCGGGCTCCGGCCCGACAAAGGACGGATCGCCCGCCCCGTGCGTCTTGCCGAAACTGTGCCCGCCGGCGATCAGCGCGACGGTCTCCTCGTCGTTCATCGCCATGCGGAAGAAGGTCTCGCGGATGTCGTGCGCGGCCGCCACCGGGTCCGGCTTGCCGTTCGGGCCTTCCGGATTGACGTAGATCAGGCCCATCTGCACCGCGCCCAGCGGGTTCTCCAGATCCCGCTCGCCGCTATAGCGTTCGTCGCCCAGCCAGGTGCCTTCGGGGCCCCAGTACAGCTCTTCGGGGACCCATTCGTCTTCGCGCCCGCCGGCAAAGCCGAACGTCTTGAAGCCCATGTCCTCCAGCGCGACGTTGCCGACCAGCACGAACAGGTCGGCCCAGGAGATTTTCTGGCCGTATTTCTGCTTGATCGGCCACAACAGGCGGCGCGCCTTGTCCAGATTGGCGTTGTCCGGCCAGGAATTTAGCGGCGCGAAGCGCTGCTGCCCGCCGCCGGCGCCGCCGCGCCCGTCGGTGATGCGGTACGTGCCCGCGCTGTGCCAGGCCAGCCGGATGAACAGGCCGCCATAATGGCCGAAATCGGCCGGCCACCAGTCTTGGCTGTCGGTCATCAGGGCGCGCAGATCGGCGATCACCGCGTCCAGGTCCAGGCTCTCGAATTCCTTGGCGTAGTCGAACGCCTCGCCCAGCGGATCGGCCGACGGCGTCTGCGAATGCAGCACGCTGACGTCCAGCTGATCGGGCCACCAGTCGCGATTGGTGCGTCCGCGCGTATGGCCCACGGGGCATTGGCCGGGGGCGGTTGTGGTCTTGTCGTCCATGGTTTCCTCCCATGCGTGGATGAGAGCCCCGCCCAGCGCCATGACGGTCTTCTGCCGGGGCATGGGGACCGTGCGCCTCGGTTGGCGACAAATCCAATTGATAGTTATGATGGATCAATAGGAATTGATTATGACCGTCCTCCCCACAATCCGGCAGCTCCAGTTCTTCTCGGCCCTGGCCGACACCGGCTCGTTCCGCGAGGCGGCGGAGCGCGTGGGCGTCACCCAGCCGGCGCTGAGCGCGGCGATCAAGGAGCTGGAGGGCATGGCCGGCGCCCGCCTGGTGGAGCGGGGGCCGAAGGGCTGCACCCTGACCGCGCCGGGCGAACAGATGCTGTGGCGCGCCCGCCAGATATTATCGGACACAGAGGATCTGGTTCAGGCCGCGCGCAGCGCCGGCGCACCGCTCTGCGGCCCGGTCTCGCTCGGCGTCATCCCCTCCATCGCGCCCTATCTGCTGCCCCGCGCGCTGCCCGAACTGACGCGCCGCTTTCCGGAGCTGGAGCTGAATTTGCGGGAGGACATCACCGGCCGTCTCCTGGAGGGCCTGCGCGACCGCACGCTCGACCTTGCCATCATCGCTCTGCCGTTCGACACGCCGGGCGTGGAGACCGAGCCCGCCTTCGCCGACGAATTCCTGCTGATCGCCCCGCCCGGCCACAAGCTGCTCGCCCGCAACCGCCTGTCCGCCGACGACGTGCCGCAGGAGGAGCTGCTGCTGCTGCAGGACGGCCACTGCCTGCGCGACCATGTGCTGGACGCCTGCCGCTCCACATCCGGCTCGCGGCGGGAATTCGGCGCCACCTCGCTGCAGACCCTGCTGGAAATGGTCGCGGCCGGTTACGGCCTCACGCTCGCGCCCCGTCTGATGACCGCGCCCGGCCCCGTCGCCGGCGGCCGGGTGGAGGCGCGCGCCTTCGATCCCAAACTGATGGGGCGTGAGGTCGGCGTCGCCTGGCGCAAGGGCGGAATGCGCGAACGCGACGGCCGCCTCCTCGCCGCCGCCCTGAAGGATATCGGCGAGGCCGCCGAGGCGGCGTGACTACCGCACCGCGTAGAATTTCACCCAGACCGCTTCCTTGGTCCGTCCGGCCTCGCCGGTGAACATGGTGCGGTTCATCCAGTCATATTGGGGCGCCCTGGTCTCGAAGACCGGCGCGGTGCGGAAATAATATTCCGACGGGTCGACGATCTCGCCGCTCATCATCCGCTTCATCACTTCCGGCGGGCCGTGGCGCAGCGCCCGGTTTACGACATAGATGTCGGCCCCGTCCTCGGTCTTCAGGGCATAGCGCGCCTCCAGCACGTTCAGCCCGTCGGGCCGGATGATCTGGTGGTCGATCCCGCCCGGCTGCACCGTCGCCCGGAACTCCGGCCCCTCCACCGTGCCCGACAGGATGGCGACCGAGCGCCGCACGCCCTCGGCGGTTTCGGCCAGCACCACCGGGTCGGCGACGCTGACCTTCAGCTCCGCCACATAGTCCAGCGTAATGCTCACTGTGCGCTCTCGTCCGTCAGCTCGCGCCACATCCAGGTGAACTCCAGCGCATAGCGGTTCGCCGTCTCGATCAAATTCGCCGCCGCCGAATGGCCGCCGTCGATATTCTCGTAATAGTCGAACCCGTATCCGCTCTCTTCCAGCAGCGCTGCCATCTTGCGCGCATGGCCCGGATGCACCCGGTCGTCCTTGGTCGAGGTGACGAAGAAGATGTCCGGATAGTCCACGCCCGGCCGCACATTGTGATACGGGCTGATCGACTCCAGGAAGGCGCGCTCCTCGGGGATGGACGGGCTGCCGTATTCGCCGACCCAGCTCGCCCCGGCCAGCAGCCGGTCATAGCGCAGCATGTCCAGCAGCGGCACTTCGCACAGCACCGCTTTGAACAGGTCCGGCCGCTGGGTGAACATCACCCCCATCAGCAGGCCGCCATTCGACCCGCCCTGGATGCCCAGCGTATCCGGCGTCGCCACGCCGCGCGCGACCAGATCCTCGCCCACCGCGATGAAGTCGTCATAGATGATCTGGCGCTTGGTCTTCAGGCCCGCCTGGTGCCAGGCCGGTCCGAACTCCCCGCCGCCGCGGATATTGGCCAGCACGAACACCCCGCCGCGCGCCACCCACATCCTGCCCCGCGTCGCCGAATAGGCTGGGTCCATCGACACCTGGAACCCGCCATAGCCGTACAGCAGCGTCGGGTTCGACCCGTCCATCGGCGCGTCCTTCCGGCGCATCACGAAATAAGGGATTTTCGTCCCGTCGCTGGACTCCGCCTCCCACTGGTCGACCTCCATCGTTTCGGCGTCGAACCATTCGGGCAGGCGCTTGGCCGGCTCCAGCCGCATCGATTCCAGATCGGCGAAATACAGCGTGTCCGGCTCCAGCATCGTCTCGGAATTGAAGAAGGCGCGCGTATCGTCCCGGTGCGCCGTCGCCACGCCCAGCACCGCATTCTCCGGCAGCGGGATCGCAGTCCCGGTCCAGCCGCCGTCCGCGCGGCGGTACAGGAACGCCTCGCCCTGCACATTGCGCGTGGTCATCACCAGCAGCCCCGCGCCCGTCGTCCCGGCGCCGGACAGCGCCGACCGCTCGCCGGGCCGCCAGACCAGTTCCGGCGCGCCGTCGCCGCCCGCCATCACCCCGGCCAGATCCAGCGCGATCAGATCGCCGCTGCGCAGATCCGTCCCCGCCATGTCTTCCTGCAGCGAGGCGATCAGGTATCCGTCATGGATGTCCTCGATCGCCGACCTGGCGGGCAGGGGGACCAGCACCCGCGTCCCGTCCGCGTCCTGCAGATAATATTCGGATTCATAGAAGGTCACCGCCCGGGTGAAGATGGTCCAGCGTTGCCCGTCCTCGCGGATCACGCTCACCGACACGGCGACGTCCTTCTCCTCGCCGCGATAGACCTCCTCGGCCTCGCCCAGCGCCTGCCCGCGCTTCAGCCGCTTGACGATGAACGGATAGCCGCTCTCGGTCAGGCTCGGCCCGTTCTCGGCCTGCCCCCAGTCGGTGGTCAGCAGCAGCGTATCGGGGTCTTCCCAGGCGCTGCCGGACTTGGCGATCGGCACGTCGAACCCGTCCTCGGGCCAGCTCCGGGTCTCCAGGTCGAACTCCCGCCGGATCGCCGCGTCCGATCCCCCGTCGGACAGCGAGACGAGACAGCGCACATAGTCCGGCGGCGCGCAGTCCACGCCGGCATAGACCCAGTTGCGCCCCTCGTCCTCGGCCAGCGCGTCGATGTCGATCAGCACGTCCCAGTCTGGCCGCGGGGTCAGATAGGATTCCACGCTGGTGCGCCGCCACAGGCCGCGCACATGGTCCTCGTCCTGCCAGAAATTATAGACATGGCCGCCGCGCAGGCCGGGCGCGGGGATTTTGTCCTGCGAATTCACGATCTCCAGCGCCGCCGCATACAGCTCGTCGTACAGCGGGTCGGCCTTCAGCCTGTCCAGCGTGCGGCTGTTCCACTCGCGCACCTGGGCCAGCGCGCGCTCGCCCTCCACCTCTTCCAGCCACAGGCGCGGATCGGCGGCCTCGGCCGCATCGTCGGTAAGGGTCTGTTGCGTCATGTCCTGTGCCGTTGCGGAGGCCGGAAGAAGGGCTGCGGCGAACACCAGAGCGAGGGCAGGAGCCGGAGCGCGCATGGGAAACCGCCTTTCGTGATCGGGCGCACAGGCTAGCGCCGGCAAACCCGCGCACAAGCCGCCCCCGGCGCCCGGTAATGTTTCAGTCCTGCGAAGAATTGATGTTATGCTGCGGCTGCGAAAACTTGGGGGCCGCCATATGGACTCAGTTCGGGCGCGTAAGCCGTTTCGCCTCGTCCTGATTAAGCCGTCGCATTACGACGACGACGGCTATGTGATCCAGTGGCTCCGCTCCCCGATCCCCGCCAATTCGCTGGCCTGCGTCTACGGCATCGCCGACGCGGCGCGTAAGGTCGGCGCTTTTCCCAATATCGACCTCGACCTGATCCCGATCGACGAGACCAATACCCGCGTCCGCCCGCGCAAGATCGCGCGGGAGATCCGGGCCGCCGGCGGCGGCATGGTCATGCTGATCGGGGTCCAGTCGAACCAGTTTCCCCGCGCGCTGGACATCGCCCGCCCGCTGCGCGCCGCCGGAATCCCGGTCGGGATCGGCGGCTTCCACGTCTCCGGCACGCTCGCCATGCTGCCGGGGATCGAGGCCAGCGTTCAGAAGGCGCTGGACCTCGACTGCTTCCTCTTCGCCGGGGAGGCGGAGGAAGGGCGGCTGGAGCAGGTGATCGCCGACGGCGCCGCCGGCCGGCTCCAGAAAATCTATAACTTCATGTCCGACCTGCCGGACATGGACGGCGCCGCGCCGCCGCATCTGCCCGCCCCGGTCGTCCAGCGAACCGTGGGCGCGAACACCAGTTTCGACGCCGGCCGCGGCTGCCCGTTCCAGTGCAGCTTCTGCACCATCATTAATGTCCAGGGCCGCAAGTCGCGCCGCCGCAGCCCCGACGATGTCGAGGCGATCATCCGCGCCAATTGCGAACAGGGCGTCTTCCACTTCTTCATCACCGACGACAATTTCGCCCGCAACAAGGACTGGGAGCCGATCTTCGACCGGCTGATCCATCTGCGCGAAGCCGAAGGCTTCAACATCCGGATCATCATCCAGGTCGACACGATGTGTCACAAACACCCAAACTTCATCTCGAAGGCCGCGCGCGCCGGCGTGCGCCGGGTGTTCATCGGGCTGGAGAACATCAATCCGGAAAATCTGGCCGGGGCGAAAAAGCGCCAGAACAAGATCACCGAGTACCGCAAGATGCTGCTGGAGTGGAAAGCCCACAAGGTGATGACCTATTGCGGCTACATCATCGGCTTCCCGACCGACACGCGCGAACGCGTGCTGAACGAGATCCGCATCATCATGCAGGAGCTTCCGGTCGACGTGCTGGAATTCTTCTATCTCACCCCGCTGCCGGGGTCGGAGGATCACCAGACCCTGGCGCGCGAGGGCGTCTGGATGGACCCGGATCTCAACAAATACGACCTCGACCACCGCGTCACGCACCACCCCTTGATGTCGGATGCGGAGTGGGAGCGGACCTATCGCGACGCCTGGAACACCTATTACGCGCCGGATCACATCGTGCGCGTCATCAAACGCGCGGCCGCCTTCGGCATGTCGCCGGGCAAGGTCGGCTTCTGGATGAATTATTTCGCCGCCGCCACGGGGATAGAGCGCGTGCACCCGCTGGAATGCGGCATGATCCGCCGCAAATACCGGCGCGACCGCCGCCCCGGAATGCGGCTGGAAAACCCGCTGGTCTTCTACCCGCGCTACGTCCTCGGCACCGCCGTCAACGGCGTGCGCTGGCTCTGGATGTGGGCGCGGCTCTACCCGGCCTATCTCGGCGTGAAGCGGGACATGAAGGCCGAACGCGCCCGCACCGGCATGAAGCGCCTCGCCTATATGGACGCCGCGCTGGAGCCCGTGCTGGACGACGAACACGAAGAGGCCCGCCCGATGTTCCAGACCGAAGACGCCGCCGCCTATGTCGCCCGCAAGCACAAGCTCGACGAAGCCAGAGCTCGCGCCGCCGCCAGCGCCGCAGAATAACCCACCTCCCTTCCCCCTTGAGGGGGGGAAGGGCCGGGGATGGGGGTGGCCCTCTCCACCACGCCCTCGTCCTGAGGGGGCCGAAGGCCCGTCTCGAAGGCCCGTCTCGAAGGACAGTCTCCAGCTCCCGCCCCCGCCCGCTAATTCCCTTTACCGGGCGCCGCGCCTATATCGGCGCCCATGCGGTTCCTGAAGATGAACGGCGCCGGCAACCGCTTCGCGGTGCTCGATGCGCGCAAGGCGGGCATGACCGGCCGGCTGGACCTGTCGGAGGACCAGGCCCGCGCGCTGGCAACGGAATCGGACGCCGACCAGATCATCGTCATCGAGGCCCCGCGCGGGGACGGCGAGGCCGCCTATATCCGCTTCTGGAATTCCGATGGCGGGGAGGTCGGGGCCTGCGGCAACGGAACCCGCGCCGCCGCCTGGCTGCTGCTGGAGGAAGCCGGCGCGGACGCCCTGACCATGGGCTCCCCCTCCGGGCCGCTGCACGCCGCGCGCGCGGGCGATCTTCGCGTCTCGGTCGATATGGGCGAGCCGCGCCTGGACTGGGAGCAGATTCCCCTTTCCGAGCGCATGGATACGCGCGGCATCGATTTGCATGTCGGCCCGTTCGACGAAACCGCTTTGCGCCTGCCGGGCGCGGTCTCCATGGGCAATCCGCACATCGTCTTCTTCGTCGACAATGCGGAGCTGGCGCCGGTGCGCGAGGTCGGCTCGCTGGTGGAGCATCACCCGCTCTTTCCCGAAGGCGTCAATGTCGGCTTCGCCCAGATCGTCGCGCCCAACCGCATCCGGCTGAAAGTGTGGGAGCGGGGCGCCGGCCTCACCGCCGCCTGCGGCACTGGCGCCTGCGCCGCGCTCGTCGCCGCCAACCGCCGCCGCCTCGCCGGGCGCAGCGCCGAGGTGATCGCCGACGGCGGCGACCTCCATGTCGAATGGCGCGAGTCCGACGGCCACGTCATCCTCACCGGCCCCGTCGCCTTCGACGGCGAGGGGGAGCTGGCGCTTTAACTGGGCTGTAGCCGCGCAATACGTTTTAGCTGGCCGGGAATAGGCGAGACGGAGGCGGATATTCTAAGTAGGTTGAGGGAAAATTGCGGCAATTACACTTGAGATATGTTCGATCGTGATTGGAGCTTTGGGCTGGCGGCCCTTGTGGCAGTGGTCGTGGCCTTTGTCCTCGGCGTTGCTTTAGGAGTCGGGCATTATTGCCGTAATGCTAGCTGCGCTGCCGATCTAAGCGTTCCGCTATTGTATAGCGCTGCTGGGATTGAGGTTCCGGCGGTGAGTAATGATCCGGATCGTGATGAATGGCGGAAAGAGAGGGGCCTGCAAGCTCAAACGAGGACCGCAATATCGACCGAAGGTATGTTTTACGTTGCGGTGGCGGGCCTGTTTGTTACCGGCGCAGGCATTATCTATGTGGCCAAAAATTTACGGGAGACTCGAGAAGCCAACAGAATCGCCCGCCACGCAGTGTCGACCGAAAATCGGCCTTGGGTAATAGCGACAGATTGGAAGGTCGATATCGACTATCAGCCTCCGGAACATATCTTTCCGCTAATAATAGCCGATACACCGGATGTTTTTCATGTGCGGATTAGCTACAAAATTGAAAATGTTGGGAAATTTCCGGCAGCACATATATCCACGCCCTTTAGAATAGGTTCGCAGGATAGATGGGCTGAACTCGATGCCATCGCCGACCCTAGCGAGGGGCCATTTCTCGCACCGGGTCAAAGTGCGCCACGCAGCGCCAATGCGGTCATCCCGCTGCGTGATCTGGTGCGTGATCAGGATTCTAATAGCCTGCCCGGGCAGCGCGCTTTTTTCCCATTCAATTTTATGGTGAGCATTCGTTATGGCTTTGACGGCGGACAGCGTTGCATTAGCGAGTACGAATGGGTGATCGGCTTTGACGCAGAAGAGGGCGGAAGCGCGCGGGGCTGGGTCGAGGGGCAACTTACAGCTCATTCTACGCCCGCCGCGATCGCACTCTATCGTACCCGAAATATGACGTAATGCAGAGTGTCGCCCGGGAGCTGATCGTAAAATAACCGTACGCCGCCTTCGGATAGCGGGTACCGGAAAGTTAGCCTGATGGCGGTCTCCCCGACCTTCCTGGAATTTGTGGAGGAGCTGTTCGCCCCCTTCGGCCCCATCGCCGCGAAGCGCATGTTCGGCGCGGCCGGCATTTATTGCGGCGATCTTTTCTTCGCGGTCGTGGACGACGACACGCTCTATCTGAAGACCGACGCCGAAACCCGCGCCGAGTTCGAGGCCGCCGGCCTCGCCCCGGCCGAGCTCACCAATTCCTCCGGCGAAACGGTCCAGCTCTCTTATTACGCCGCGCCCGAAGAGGCGTTCGAGGATGCGGACGTCCTCGCCCACTGGACCGAACTGGCCCTGGCCGCCGCGCGCCGAACCGCCGCGAAAAAATCCAGAAAGAAAAAGAAGAGCTGAGCCGTCAGTCCGGCGCGCTGCTGACCGTCCGTATCGCCTCACGCGCATCGCCCAGCGCCAGCCGCGCGTCCACGCTCTGCGGGTCCGCCTCCACCGCCGCCTGCGCGTCGTTCAGCGCGGCGGTCAGCTCGCCCTGGCCCAGATGCGCGTGCGTGCGCAGGATCAGCGCGTCCACATCGCCCGGCCGCTCGGCCAGCGCCCCGCCCAGATCGGTCTCCGCGCCCGCGTAATCCCGCGTCTCCATGCGCACCCGCGCGCGCAGCATCGCGGTGTCGTATCCGGGCGCGGCGTTCACCGCATTGGTCGCGGTCTCTTCCGCCTCGTCCAGGATCCCGGCCAGCAGCCAGGCGGACGCCGCCTGCCGCAACAGCTCCCCGCGCAGCTCCGGCGCCGAAAACCGCTCGGTCTCGGCGAGGTCCATCAGCCGCGCCGCAGCCTCTTCCTCATAGCCCAGGCGCAGCGTCGCGATGGCCGCGCAATGCTTGGCCTCCGCCCCGCCGCCCGCGGCCTGCCAGTCCAGCGCGGACTGATAGGCGGCCAGCGCAGCCTCCTCGGTGCTCATGTCCTGCGCCAGACATTCGGCGTAGCGCCCGGGATCGCCCTGCGCCCAGGCCGAAGCCGCAGGGATGGCCAGCAGCAGCGCCGCGGCAAGGATCGGGCTCAGTCCGCGCAAAATTCCGCCACCGCCGCGATTATGCGTTTGATGTCCTGCGGGCGGGACAGGCGATGGTCGCCGTCCTTGATCAGGTTCAGGCCCACATCCTGGCTCTCCAGCGCCTCGGCCAGCTCCAGCGACCCGCGCCACGGCACCGGCTCGTCCTTCATCCCCTGCAGGATGCGCACCGGGCAGGTCACCGGAATCTTGCCCCCGGTCAGCAGGAAATTCTCCCGCGCCTCGGACAGGAATTCCCGGCTGATCGGCGTCGGGCCGAAGGACGGATCGTCCGCCGGCATCATCCACACCCCCTCGGCGGTCAGGGCGCGGCGCGCCGACTCGCCCATCTCGCCCTCCAGCCGCGCGGTGAAGTCCGGCGCCGGGGCGACCAGGATCAGGGCCGCGAATTTCTCCGGCATTTGCCGCGCCAGGTTCAGCGCGATCCAGCCGCCCATGGACGATCCCACGACGATCTGCGGCCCCTTGGTCAGCGTCTTCAGCACGGCGCCTGCGTCGCGCGTCCAGGCCCCGATCGACCCGTCCTCGAACCGCCCGTCGGAGGCGCCGTGCCCCGAATAGTCGAAGCGCAGAAAGGCGCCCCCCCGGTCCTCGGCCCATGCGTGCAGGGCGCTCGCCTTGCCGCCGTCCATGTCGGACCGGAACCCGCCCATCCAGACCACGCCCGGCCCGCGTCCGTTATTGACGCGATAGGCGATGCGGCTTCCGTGCGGTGCGGTCCAGCGCTGCATGGCGCCCATCGGGGATTCTCCAGTGCTGGTTCTCGGGCCATCGGCCCGCTACACGGATGTAAGCGGGCAATGAGGCGACGCTCAAGGGGCGCCAGTGGCGACGGTTTTACAGGTCATTCCCGCGCTCAACGCCGGCGGGGCCGAGCGGACCACGATCGAGATGGCCGAGGCGCTGTCGGCAAACGGCTGGCGCGCGCTGGTCGTTTCCGAGGGCGGGGAGCTGGAAGGCGCGCTCGCCGCGGCCGGCGGCGTCCTGGTCCCGATGCCCGTCCGCTCCAAGAATCCGGCTGTGCTCTGGGCCAATTCGCGCCGCATCCGCCGCCTGATCGACGAGGAGGGGGTGGACATCGTCCACGCCCGCTCCCGCGCCCCGGCCTGGAGCGCGCTCTGGGCCGCCCGCGCCGCCGGCGCGCCCTTCATCACAACCTATCACGGCGCCTATAGCGGCCGGTCGAAACTGAAGCGCTGGTATAACGGCGTCATGGCGCGCGGCGACGTGGTGATCGCCAATTCGTCCTATATGCGCGACCGCATCATCGAACGGCACGACGCCGACCCGAACCGCATCCGCGTCATCCCGCGCGGCGTCGATCTCGACAAATTCGATCCGGACATCGTCACCCCCGCCCGCATCGCCGCGGCGCGGGAGGCGTTCGGCGTCGCCCCGGGCGACGACCGGCCGATCATCCTGCTGCCCGCCCGCCTGACCTTCTGGAAGGGCCATGAGGTGGCGCTGCGCGCGCTGGCGGAGCTGGACGTCGACGCCCATCTGGTCTTCGCCGGGGACGGCGACGGCGGCGACGCCATTCTGGAAATCGCCGCGGAGCTCGGCCTCGGCCCCCGCGTCCTGTTCCCGGGCTATGTCGCCGACATGCCGGCGGCCTACGCCGCCGCGGACCTCGCGCTCGCCCCGTCCACCTTGCCGGAGGCGTTCGGCCGCACCGCGGCGGAGGCCCAGGCGATGGGCGTTCCGGTCATCGCCGCGGCCCATGGCGGGGCGCTGGAAGTGGTGGCCGACGGGGTCACCGGCTGGCTGGTCCCGCCGGGCGACGCGGACAAGCTGTCGGCGGCCATCGGGCGGGCGCTGGCGCTGTCGCCGGAACAGAAAGCGGCGATGGGCGCTGCAGGCCGCACACGCATCGCCTCTTTATATACCGCCCGCGCTTTGCAAGATGCGACCATGCGCGTCTACCAGGAGGTTCTCGGGCTGCGATGAGCGTGGCGGACTCGATCCTGTTCATCCCGCCCAAGACTCTGTCTGGCGCGGCCCAGTCGCTTGCGGCGGCGCGGGAGATCCGGCGCGTCCACCGCAAGGCGAAGATTCTCTGCCTGTCGACGCCCTTCCTCGCCCCGCTGTTCGAGGCCTCGCCCTATTTCAACCGCGTCGATCCGGATGGCGACCCCCAGAACTGGAAGGAGGCCGGCGTCGTCATCCGCCGCCTGCGCGCCATGACCTTCCAGGCGGTCTATGATTTCCGCGGCTCGTCCATGACCGGCCGCCTGCAGTCCGGGCTGAAGCCCCGCCCGTCCTTCTGGTCCGGCCCGCCGGCCGTGGCGGAGGGGGAGGCGATCCACGCCATGGACCGGATCGAGCGCCAGCTGATCGAGGCCGGCGTGCTCAACAGCCCCATCGGCCTGCTGCCGGACCTGTCCTGGCTCTCCACCGTCGGCCGCAACACCCGCACGCTGGAGCCGGCCTATTTCGGCCTGAACGACCATTACGCCGTGCTGCTGCCCTGCACGTCCGCGCGCGAGAAATCCCCGACCTTCAAGCCGGAGGAATGGGCCGCCCTCGCCGCCGCGCTGCTGGAGCAGGGGCTGCGCCCGGTTGTGCTGGGCTCGGTCTCCGACCGGGCGGTGGCCAACGCCGTGCGCGCCGCCGCGCCCCAGGCCAAGGAATATCTGGGCCGCACCAATCTGCTGCAGCTGGCCGCGCTCAGCCGCAAATCCCGGCTGGTCGTCACCGCCCTGGCCCCGGTGGCGCATCTGACCGCCGCCGCGGCGGCCGACCAGATCACCGTCTTCGCCGCCGGCGATCCCGATCCCGCCACAGGCGCCCCCCGGGGCGAGGGCTCTGTGATCGCCCTGACCCCCTCGGCCTCGCGCGTCAGCATCGGCGACGTGATGCAGTCGGCCCGGGCGCTCGGCGCGTTCCGGCGCCAGGGCCAGCGCGTGGGCGCTTGATCGCGCGCATCTCCAGCGTCATATAAGGCGAACGCTGCGGCAGAACCGGCCCCGGTCCCGCGGCGTTCAGGCATAACGGAAACAGAAGACGGAGAAGACTTATCGCACGCAGACCCTTGCCCGCGACCCCGCCCCAGAAAGGCGGCCCGCGCATCAACGAGGATATCCGGAACGCCCGGGTCCTCTTGATTGACGAAACTGGCGAAAAGCAAGGCGAAGTGCCGATCGAGTCTGCTCTTGAGGCCGCGCGTGAAGCGGGGCTGGACCTTGTCGAGGTCTCTCCGAACGCCGATCCGCCCGTCGTGAAAATCCTCGACTACGGCAAGCTCAAATACCAGGAGCAGAAAAAGAAGGCCGAGGCCCGGAAGAAGCAGAAGACGCAGGACGTCAAGGAAATCAAAATGCGTCCGAACATCGACATTCACGATTACGAAGTGAAGACAAAGGCGATGACGCGCTTCTTCGAGGAAGGCGACAAGGTGAAGGTCACCATCCGCTTCCGCGGCCGCGAAATGGCGCACCAGGAGCGCGGCATGACCCTGCTCAACCGGGTCAAGGAAGATTTCGGCGAAATGGCCAAGGTGGAGTTCGAGCCCAAGCTCGAAGGCCGCCAGATGATCATGGTGATGGCGCCGCGCTGACGCGGCGCCTGCGCCCCCGCTCCCCCGGGCCTTCCCAAGGACCTTCCCAAGGGCCTTCCGGACTCACCCCTCCGGCTTGAAATCGCGCATTTTCCGCGTATAACCGCGCGCTTCCGCAAGGAATTGAGGGCGCAGCGGGCCGAAAACGGCATTGCCCGCACGCCGATAACGCACCGGGACGGCCCATGGCCGGATCCCAACAGGAGACGCGAAAATGCCGAAGATGAAGACCAAGTCCGGCGCGAAAAAGCGCTTCAAATTCACGGCGACCGGGAAGGTGAAAGCCGCCCAGGCCGGCAAACGCCACGGCATGATCAAACGCACGCCCAAGCAGATCCGCGACAAGCGCGGAACTGAAGTGCTGGCCGCGGCCGACGCCAAGATCGTGAAGAAATTCATGCCGTATAACCGCTGATCGCGGTTCCCGGCTGAGACGAAGCACCCTTTCCAGGAGCGCCAAGAATGTCCCGAGTATCCTCCGGCCCGGCGAAAAACGCCCGCCGCAAGAAAATCCTTAAAGCGGCCAAGGGCTATTACGGCCGCCGCAAGAACACCATCCGCACCGCCACCGCGGCGGTCGACCGCGCCTCGAAGTTCGCCTATCGCGACCGCCGCGCGCGCAAGCGGAATTTCCGCCGTCTCTGGATCGTGCGCATCAACGCCGCCGCGCGCCAGAACGGCCTGACCTACGGCCAGATGATCAACGGCCTGAACAAGGCCGGCATCGAAATCGACCGCAAGGCGCTGGCGGACCTCGCCGCGACCGAGCCGGCCGGCTTCACCGCCCTGGCCGAACAGGCCAAGGCTGCGCTGGGCTGACTGCGCTGGGCTAAGGCTCCGCCGCACGGCTGAACGTTTTGAAGGGGCGGCCCGCACATGCGGCCGCCCTTTCTGCTTTCGGCCGGCGGCTTTCGGTCTCCGGCTTTTCTGGCGGCCATTATCGCGTTAGACCGGCCCGCCCATCTGACCGTTCCGGACGCCCCATGCAGGATCTCTCCGCCCTTCAATCGGATATCGAGGCGCGCATCGCCGCCGCCCAGGATTTGCGCGCGCTGGACGAGGTCCGCGTCGCCGCCCTCGGGAAAAAAGGCGAGGTCTCGCTGAAAATGCGCGAGCTGGGCCAGATGAGCCCGGAAGAGCGCAAGACCGCCGGCCCGGCCCTGAACGCCCTGCGCGACGCGCTGGACGCCGCCATCGCCGCGAAAAAAGCGCAGCTTGAGGCCGCGGAGCTGGAGGCCCGCCTGGCGACCGAGCGGGTGGACGTCACCCTGCCGGCCGCCCCCCGCCCCCGGGGCGCGATCCACCCCGTCACCCAGGTGATGGAGGAGATGGGCGCCATCTTCGCCGATATGGGCTTCGTCGTCGCCGACGGCCCGGACATCGAGACCGACTTCAACAATTTCACCGCGCTGAACTTCCCGCCCGGCCATCCCGCGCGCGACGCCCACGACACCTTCTTCATGAAGGCGGAGCTGGACGGCGCCCCGGCGGTGCTGCGCACCCACACCTCGCCGGTCCAGATCCGCACCATGCTGGGCCAGAAGCCGCCGATCCGCATCATCGCGCAGGGCCGGACCTACCGGAACGATTCCGATCAGACGCACACCCCGATGTTCCACCAGACCGAGGGCCTGGTGATCGACAAGGGGACCCATATGGGCCACCTCAAGGGCTGCCTGATGGAGTTCGTCGCCGCCTATTTCGAGCGGGAGGTCGAGGTCCGCTTCCGCCCCCACCATTTCCCCTTCACCGAGCCCAGCGCCGAGATGGACGTGCGCTACGAGCGCGTCGGCGACGAGATCCGCATCGGCCAGGGCGACAAATGGATGGAGGTCGTGGGCTGCGGCATGGTCCACCCCAACGTCATCCGCAATTGCGGCCTGGACCCGGACGAGTATCAGGGCTTCGCCTTCGGCTTCGGGATCGACCGCCTGGCGATGCTGAAATACGGCATGCCCGATCTGCGCGATTTCTTCGCCGCCGACGCCCGCTGGCTGTCGCATTACGGTTTCCCGGCGCTGTCCATGCCGAACCTCGCCACGGGCCTGAGCTAGCCGCATGTCGCGGCTGCCGAAAATCCGGGTCGAAACCTTCGCCGCCATCGCCGCGACGATCGTGTCGACCGCCGCGCTGTTCGTGGCCTGGGACCAGGCGCGCATCGCCCGGACGGAGGTAAAGGCCGCGATCTGGCCGGCGATGCAGATCAACGGCTTTACGGAAACCGGCGACGGGATTGCCGTCGGCGTGCGTGCGCGCAACGCCGGCGTCGGCCCGGCTTTGGTGGAGCGGGTGCACGTCACCTATGACGGCGTGCCCGTCGCAACGCGGCAGGAACTCGCCGCCCACTGGCCCGGGCCGTTCATGATGTCCTACGACACGCTGGCCGGCCGCGTGGTCGCCCCCGGCGAAAGCTTCGATTTCCTGCGCCTGCAATATCCGGAAACCGGCGCGCCGGCCGATCTGGCGGAAATCGTCGCGGCGGAGTCGCTGAAATGGAAGGTGGAGGCCTGCTATTGCTCCACCCTGAACGAATGCTGGATCTCCAACACCGATGTGGGCCGCCCGCAGGAGACCGATTCCTGCGATGGCGTCCCGGAAGGCGACTTCTAGGCGCCATGCGAACCCAACCGGAAACGCACCGATGAAATTCACCCTGTCCTGGCTGAAGGACCATCTAAAGACCGGCAAGTCCGCCGCGGAAATCGCGGAGGTCATGACCATGGCGGGGCTGGAGGTGGAGGACGTCCGCGATCCGGCGCAGAGCCTGTCGGCCTTCTCCGTCGCGAAAGTGCTGGCGGCCAACCCGCATCCGGACGCCGACCGGCTCCAGGTCTGCACGGTTGAAACGAAGGACGGGACGAAACAGATCGTCTGCGGCGCCCCGAACGCGCGCGCGGGCATCAGCGTCGTCTACGCCCCGGTCGGCGCCTATGTGCCCGGCATCGACGTCACGCTGAAACAGGCCAAGATCCGCGGCGTCGAATCCGCCGGCATGATGTGTTCGGCGAAGGAGCTGGAGCTCGGCGACGACCATGACGGCATCATCGAACTGTCCGGCGATCCGGCGGTCGGAACCCCGGCTGTGGAGGCGCTTTCCGCCGATCCGGTCATCGATTTCGAGGTCACGCCGAACCGTCCGGACTGGCTGGGCGTGCGCGGCATCGCGCGGGATCTGGCCGCCGCCGGGGCGGGGGAGCTGTTCACCGACACGCTGAACGCCGTCGCGGGCCATTACGACTCGCCGGTCGGCGTCACGATCGACGCGCCGGACGCCTGCCCGGTCTTCCTGGGCCGCTATGTGCGCGGGGTGAAGAATGGCCCGTCGCCGGACTGGCTGCAGAAGCGGCTGCGCGCCATCGGCCTGCGTCCGATCAACGCGCTGGTCGATATCACCAATTATCTGTCCTACGACCGCGCCCGCCCGCTGCACGTCTTCGACGCGGCGAAGCTGAAGGGAAACATTGTCGCCCGCCTCGGCCGCGACGGCGAAACCCTGCTGGCGCTGGACGGCAAATCCTATGCGCTCGATTCCGACATGTGCGTCATTGCCGACGAGTCTGGCCCGGTCGGCCTCGGCGGCGTCATGGGCGGCGAAGACACCGGCTGCACCGACGGGACGACGGACGTCTTTATCGAGTGCGCGTATTTCGATCCCAACCGCACCGCCCGCACGGGCCGGCGCACGGGCATCGTCTCCGACGCCCGCTACCGGTTCGAGCGCGGCGTGGACACCGGCTTTCTGGTCGACGGGATGGAGCTCGCCACCGCCATGGTGATTGAGTTTTGCGGCGGCGAAGCCAGCCACGTCGTGCAGGCCGGGGAAATTCCGGACGGCCCCGCCCCGGTCGATTTCCACCTGCACGAGGTGCGCCGCCTGACCGGGCTGGAGATTTCCGAAAAGCGCATCCTCGACATCCTGCATCATCTGGGCTGCAGCGCCGCCGGCTCCGGCGAGCATGTCGCGGTCCAGCCCCCGACCTGGCGGCGCGACATCGTCCAGTCCGCCGATCTGGTGGAGGAGATCGCCCGCATCGAGGGCTTCGACGCGCTGCAGGCCGTGCCGCTGGCGCGCGAGGAGCGGCTGGCCCCGATCTATTCCGAACCGGCCGAGCGCGCCCGCCGCGCCCGTCGGGCGCTCGCCGCCGACGGCTGGCTGGAGGCGGTCACCTGGTCCTTCTGCAAGTCCGAAACCGCCGCCCTGCTGGGCGGGGAGGACGGGCTGGATGTCGCCAATCCGGTGTCCAGCGAACTGTCCACCATGCGCCCGACGCCGCTCGCCCATCTGATCCCGGCGCTGCAATGGAACGCCGACCGCGGCGCCCCGCACGCCCGCCTGTTCGAGGTTGGCCCCGGCTGGACCGCGCCGGGCGAGGGCGGCCAGCACGCAATCGCCGCCGGCGCGGTGCGGGGCGAGGCCGTGCGCGCCTGGCGCGGCGGCGGCTCGCCCGACGTGTTCGACATGAAGGCCGCCGCCCTGCTGGCGCTGGAGGCCGCGGGCGCGCCCGTGAACAGCCTGCAGACCGCGCCCGACGCCCCCTTCTGGTGGCATCCGGGCCGCTCCGGCTCGCTCAATCTCGGCATGAACCCGCTCGCCCGCTTCGGCGAAATCCATCCGGGCGTGCTGCGCGATCTGGACGTGGACGGCCCGGTCCTGGCCTTCGAGGTCTTCCTCGACAAGATCCCGCCCTCCAAGCGCAAGCCGGCCAAGACCAGGCCGTCCCTCGCCAAAGCCGACCAGACCCCGGTCGTGCGCGACTTCGCCTTCATCAAGGATGCGGAGACCCCGGCCGAAACCCTTGTCCGCGCCGCCGCCGGCGCCGACAAGGCGCTGATCGACAGCGTCACGGTCTTCGACCTCTATGAGGGCGAGGGCCTGCCGCAGGGCAAGACCTCCATCGCCATCGCCGTCCGCATCCAGCCCCAGGGCAAGGCCCTCACCGAGGCTGAGCTCGAAGGCCTCTCCAAAAAAATCGTCGCCGCGGTGGAAAAGGCGACCGGCGCCACGCTCCGGGGTTAGAGCCGCGCGTCTTATTTCGGTTCTTTCCGCGCCGCCTCGACCAGCGCGCGGATCGCCCATAGCCGCGTCTCGCGCGCCTCCTCGGCGTTCAGGCGCAGCACGTCCTTGCACACGATGGCCGCCTCGGTGCCCATCAGCATGGCCAGCGCTCGCTTCATCTTCTTCAGCCGCCCGGCGTTGAATTCCGCCCGGAAAGGGTCCACCGCCTCGTCGATCAGCCCGGTCCGGCGGTTCTGCCGCGTGATCGGCGCCTCTCCGGTCAGGGAGCTTTCCATCGCCTGCGCCAGCATGGCGCGCAGCGCCGGCTCGCTGGCCTCGATCATGTCCTCGATCGCCGCGTCCGCGGCGGCCAGGCGCGCGGCCGGCTCATGCGCCACGCCGTTTGCGAATACTGTCTCGCCCTGCGGAAAGGCCACGTGCAGCGAGGCCTCGTTCCATAACGCCTCGATGCTCGGGAAATAGCGGTACGCCGTGGCGCGGGAGACCATCGCCTCGGCGGCGACGTCCTCCAGCGTCGGCTTCTTGCCTTCGGCGGCCAGGCGTCCGGCGGCGTCCAGAAGATCCCGCCGCGTCCGCTGCCGCTGCCGCACCCGTCCCTCGCTGCGCGCCGCCATCAGGAAAGCTGGCGCTGGATCGCGCCCAGATCGATCCAGACATTCTCGCGGCGGATCGTTCCGGTGTCGCTGAACTCCAGAATGTGCAGCAGGCGGAATTCCAGCCGCTTTCCATGGCCCGGAACGCCGAAGGGCTGGCCCTTCGCCACCCCGCTCCACAGGCTCTCGTCCACCATGAAATCGTCGCCATAGAAACGGCGAAGGCTTTTGACCTGTCCGTCCGTCAAATCGGCGAAGGTCGCCTCGTAAAACGCCCGTGTCTGGTCCTTGCCGAATGACGGGCCGGCCGGCCAGCCGACAATGTCGTGCTCGACATCCTCGGTCAGTGTGGACAGCACGCCCTCAACATCGTCTGCGGCTTCGAATCCGAAATGCTCGTCGAGCGTCCGGTCCATCTGTTCGCGGCTGAGCGCCATGGTCGCCTCCCGTTCTGGCCGCGCCGATATAATGAGACAAAAATCTCATGTAAAGAAAATTGTATCGTTTCTGGGCCGGAAAATGCGGGGAAAAGGAAAATTCCGTCCCCCGCCAGCCGCTTGGCCCCATACTCCGCCTTGGCTTCGCGGATGAGGGAAGATGGCCACTCACCGTTTCCGCGGGGCGTGCGTGGCGCGTCCGGGCGTGCGGTTGTGAGGGCCGTTCGCTCCGGCGCGGCCTTCGGGGAGGCGGGCGGCACTAAACGCCAGACCGCGCCAAATCCCCGGATTGGAAACGCGGGGCGAGAGCCTTCGGGAAATCCACGCGCGGAGCGTCCGGCCCTGGTCCTCAAAACCAAGGCCTAAACAATCCGGATCAGAGCCAGGCGCTCCGCTCCCTCATCGCTTTATTAAAACGCCGGACCGGGCGGCCGATGACGCGCGTCTTCACTCCACCCACAGCCCGCGCGATTTGTGCCAGTCCTCGATCGATTCCTCGGGATAGAGATCGAAGCATTGATCGTTCTCGCCGATCTGCGGCGTGACCCAGCTCGCCTTGAAATCCAGCATCAGATGCACCGATTCCGGCGGGACCGGCAGGTCGGTGTCGATGGCGCTGGCCAGCGGATGCACCAGATCCGGCCAGCTCGGGTCGGACAGCCACAGCGCCGTCCCGCATTTGGTGCAGAAATGCCGCTCGCCCTCGCTCACCTCGCACGTCCCGCCGCGGTCGATCTCGGCGTGATAGATCGCGATGGCGTCCTCGCCTTCCACTTCCATCGTGTCCGCGACGCCCATGATGTTGATCGCGTATCCGCCGCCGCCCGCGGTCTTGCGGCAGATCGTGCAATAGCAGCGCTGATAGGGGTGCGGGGTGTGGCTCATCACGCTGAAGCGCACCGCGCCGCAGCGGCATCCCCCGTCCAGTTTCATCGGCATGTCTGGCCTCCGTCCGCTCTGACCCCGGGGAACCGCCGGCGCCGCTGCGGGGTTCCGGATTCCGCGCCGCCGGATTGGCCCTTCCTTCGGGGCGCTTAGGCGCGATAGTCTTACGAAAAGTCTGGGGAGGCTTTAAGCGTGCTCAAGGAGTTCAAGGAATTCGCCATGCGCGGGAATGTGGTCGACCTTGCGGTCGGCTTCATCCTCGGCGGCGCGTTCACAACGATCGTCCAGTCCCTCGTCAACGACATCCTGATGCCGCCGCTGGGACTGGTCCTGAACAATGTCGATTTCAGCGACCTGTTCATCGCCCTCGACGGCGGCGACTACGCCTCGACGGAACTGGCGGCGGAAGCCGGCGCGCCCACGATCAATTACGGCCTGTTCATCAACAACGTCATTTCGTTTTTGATCCTGGCCATGGCCCTGTTCTTCCTCATCCGCACGATCAACCGTCTCAATCGCGGAAAACAGGAAGACACGCCCGAAGCGCCGCCCCCCGCCAAGCCCCGGCAGGAAGAGCTGCTGGAACAGATCCGCGACCTCCTGCAGCGCGACAAGGCCGCGCACTGAGCCCATGATCCTCCAATGATCGAAGTGAAGATTTGCGGACTCGCCCGGCGCGAGGATATCGAGGCCGCCGCCGACGCGGGCGCCGACTATGTCGGCATCCATCTGGACCCGGATTCGCCCCGCACCGTCTCCATGGACGCCGCGCGCGACCTGGCCGATTTCGCCGACGGGCTCGGCCTGAAGGCCGTCGCGGTGATCTCCGATCCCGATGACGACGCCATTGAGGCGCTGTCCGGCGCGCCCGGCTTCCAATTCCTCCAGCTGAACGGCGCCGAAACGCCCCAGGAGGCCGAGCGGATCATGGAGGAGACCGGCCTGCGCATCATCAAGGCGCTGAACGCCGCCACCCCGCGCGAACTCGCCCGGCGCGACGCCTATGACGCCGTCCACGCCTTCGTCCTCAATCCGAAAGAGGAATGGGGAATCCTGCGCGGGGCGCGCATCGCCCGGCCCTGGTTCCTGGCCGGCGGCCTGACCCCGGAAAACGTGGCCGACGCCGTACACGCCTCCGGCGCCATGATGGTGGAGGTCACCACCGGCGTGGAGACCGAACCGGGGAAAAAGGACGCGGCCCTGATGCGCGCCTTCGTGGAGGCCGCCCAGGAGGGCGAGGTCTGAGGCTCGCCCCAGACGCGAAGAAGACAGGGGCGAGGAAAAGGCGCCCTTGCGCCTTCTTTTCCGCCCCCCGGCCATGCGACAATACAATCCTGCAATCTTGATCGGACGGTTCGATGAGCTGGCTGGAAAAGCTGACGCCCGGCGTAAAAAGAATCTTCTCCAAGCGGGAGACGCCGGAAAATCTCTGGGTGAAATGCCCCCAGTCCGGGGAAATGGTCTTTCACAAGGACCTCGAGGCGGCGATGTACGTCACGCCCGCCGGCGCGCATCTGCGCATCGGCGCTCCGCAGCGCTTCGACTACACGTTCGACAGCGCCGATTATGAGCTGCTGCCCGCCCCGGAAGTGCAGCGCGACCCGCTGAAATTCCGCGACGACAAGCGCTATGTCGACCGGCTGAAGGCCGCCCGCCAGAAGACCGGCGCGCAGGACGCGATGTCCGTCGCCGTCGGCCGCATCTACGGGCTGGAGACGGTCGTGGCGGTCCAGGATTTCGCCTTCATGGGCGGTTCGATGGGCATGGCGGTCGGCGAATCCTTCATCGCGGCCGCGGACGCCGCCGTGGCGCGCAGCGCCCCGCTGGTCTGCTTCACCGCCGCCGGCGGCGCCCGCATGCAGGAAGGCGCGCTCAGCCTGATGCAGATGCCGCGCACGACCCTGGCCGTGCAGCGCCTGAAAGAGGCGCGCCTGCCCTATGTCGTGGTGCTGACCGACCCCACCACCGGCGGCGTCACCGCCTCTTACGCCATGCTGGGCGACGTCCATCTGGCCGAGCCGGGCGCCCTGATCGCCTTCGCCGGCGCCCGGGTGATCGAACAGACGATCCGCGAAAAACTGCCGGACGGCTTCCAGCGCGCCGAATATCTGCGCGACAAGGGCATGGTCGACGCCGTCGTGGCGCGCGACCGCCTGCCCGCCACGCTCGCCGCCATTCTGGGCGCGCTGATGAAAAAGCGGCCGCAGGAGCTGCAGAAGCGTCTGCCCGCGCCCCAGGCCGCGTGAGGAGCATGGATCTCCGATGAGCGCGGCTTCCGGCGCGTCCAGCGCGGCGGTCCAGAAACGCCTGGACCATCTGGCCAGCTACCATCCGCGCATGATCGACCTGTCGCTGGGGCGCACGCTGCGCGTCCTGTCGGCGCTGGGCGATCCGCATCTGCGCCTGCCCCCCGTGGTCCATGTCGCCGGCACCAACGGCAAGGGCTCCACGCTCGCCCTGTTGCGCGCCATCGCGCTGGCGGCGGGGCTGAAGCCGCACGTCTACACCTCGCCCCACCTGGTCCGGTTCAATGAGCGGATAGAGCTCGCCGGCCAGATGATCTCGGACGAGGCGCTGCTGGCCGCGCTCGACCGCGCCGAGGCCGCCAATGACGGGGCGGAGATCACCTTCTTCGAAATCGTCACCGCCGCCGCCTTCGCCGTGTTCGCGGAGACCCCGGCCGACGTGCTGCTGCTGGAGACTGGGCTCGGCGGCCGGCTGGACGCGACCAATGTCGTCCAGAACCCCGCCGCCACCATCATCACCCCGGTCTCGCTCGACCATAAGGAATATCTGGGCGAGGACCTGCTGGGCATCGCCCGCGAAAAGGCTGGCATCTTCAAGCCCGGATCGCCGGCCATCATCGGCCTGCAGAGCGAGGAGGTCCGCCCCGTGCTGACCCGCGCGGCGGAGGCCGCCGGCGCTCCCGCCCAGGTCTTCGGCATGGATTTCCGCACGTTCGAGGAGCGCGGGCGGCTGGTCTACGAAGACGAGTCGCGCCTGTTCGACCTGCCGCTGCCGCGCCTGCGCGGCGCCCATCAGGTCGTCAACGCCGGCCCCGCCATCGCCGCCGCCCTGCAGCTCGGCATCGGCCAGGACGCCATCGCGGCCGGTCTGGACGCCGCCGCCTGGCCCGCGCGGCTGCAGCGCCTGACCGACGGCCCGCTCGCCCGCATCGCGCAGGAGGCCGGCGCCGAGCTCTGGCTGGACGGCGCCCACAACGCCGCGGGGGCCCAGGCGCTGGCCGCCGCCGTGGCGGATCTGGAGGCCGCCGACCCCAAGCCGCTGGCCGTGGTCGCCGGGATCATGGCGAACAAGGACATGACCGGCGTCACTGCGCCCTTCGCCGGCCTCGCCTGCCGCTTGATCGCGGCCCCGATCACGGGGCAGGGGGCGGGCGGCGATCCGGGCCTGGTGGCCGCCAACGCGGCGGAGGCCGGCGTCCCGGCCTCGGTCGCCCCGTCCGTGACCGCCGCGGTGCAGGACGCCGCCGACGCTGTCCCCGGCGGCCGCATCGTCATCTATGGCTCGCTCTATCTGGCCGGCGAGGTGCTGGGCCTCAGCGAGGGACGCACCCGCCAGCCCACCGCCGGATGAACCCAAATTAATGTCCGGCGTTGTGTCGCCTGTGTGCGCGGGTGACGCGCGGGTTCTATGGAGGCGGACATGGCTGACAGTGCCGAAGGCAGCGGCGGCAACGGTTTCATCTATTTCGTGATCGGCGCGCTGGTCGTGGCCGTCGCGGTCATCGCCTATATCGCGCTGGGCAATGGCGGCGCGGGCGGCGGCGATACGGCCGAAATCTCCATCGAGGCGCCGGACATCGAGGCCCCCGACCTGCCCGATCCGGACGGCGAGGTCTCCGTCGATATCGACGCCGACTAGGCCCTAGCCAGGCGTCAGGCCGCGAAAATTTGCGACTCGTCACGGAAAGCCTTGAACTCCAAGGCGTTTCCGGACGGGTCGCGCAGGAACATCGTGGCCTGCTCGCCCGTCTTCCCGGCGAACCGGATCTGCGGCGCGATCACGAACTCCGTGCCGGCCGCCAGCAGGCGGTCGCGCAGGGATTCCCAGTCCGCCCAGTCCAGGATCATGCCGAAATGGCGCAGCGGCACGGCATGGCCGTCCACGTCGCTGGTCGCCTCCGCGCCCGGCGCGTCCCGGCCCAGATGCGCGACGATCTGGTGGTCCATCATGTCGAAATCGACCCAGTGATCGCTCGACCGCCCCTCCGCGCAGCCCAGCACGCCTTTGTAGAAGGCGCGCGCCTCGTCGAGATCGCGGACGGGAAAGGCGAGGTGGAAGCGCGGTCGGGCCATGATCTCCTGAACCTTCGGGGGTTTTCCGGACGCCGGCGCGCCCCTACATGCAGGACGCATCGTTTCCTGAACGGATTTCCCCCTTTCTATGACTGAATTTTCGCCCCGTGAAATCGTCTCGGAGCTCGACCGGCACATTATCGGCCAGAAGGACGCCAAGCGCGCCGTGGCCATCGCCCTGCGCAATCGGTGGCGCCGCAAACAGCTGGATGAGCCGCTGGCCAGCGAGGTCACGCCCAAGAACATCCTGATGATCGGCCCGACCGGCGTCGGCAAGACCGAGATCAGCCGACGCCTGGCGCGGCTGGCCGGCGCCCCCTTCATCAAGGTGGAGGCCACCAAATTCACCGAGGTCGGCTATGTCGGCCGCGACGTGGAGCAGATCATCCGCGATCTGGTCGAATCCGCGATCGCCATGGTGCGGGAGAAAAAGCGCGAGAGCGTGAAGGCCCGCGCCCACGACGCCGCGGAGGCGCGTCTGATCGACGCCCTGGTCGGCGCCGGCGCCAGCGAGGCCACCAAGGAGTCCTTCCGCCGCAAGCTGCGCGACGGCCTGCTGGCCGAAAAGGACGTGGAGATCGAGGTGTCGGACGCCTCCTCGCCCTTCTCCTCGATGGAAATGCCCGGCATGCCCGGCTCCTCGGTCGGCGTCATGAACCTGTCCGAACTGTTCAAGGGCCTGCCCCAGAAGCGGCGCACGCTGCGCACCACGGTGGAGGAGGCCTATGGCCCCCTGATCGAGGAGGAAAGCGACCGCCTGCTCGACGACGACGCCATCCAGCGCGAGGCGGTCAATGCTGTGGAGAATGACGGCATCGTCTTCCTGGACGAGATCGACAAGATCACCGCCCGGTCCGACAGCCGCGGCGGCGGCGGGGCCGATGTCAGCCGCGAGGGCGTCCAGCGCGACCTGCTGCCGCTGATCGAGGGCACGACCGTATCCACCAAATATGGCCCGGTGAAGACCGACCACATCCTGTTCATCGCCTCTGGCGCTTTCCATGTCGCCAAGCCCTCCGACCTGCTGCCGGAGCTTCAGGGCCGCCTGCCGATCCGGGTGGAGCTGCGCGCCCTGACCAAGGAGGATTTCCGCCGCATCCTGACCGAGCCGGAGGCGAGCCTGGTCGACCAGTATGTCGCCCTGCTGGCGACCGAGGGCGTGACGCTGGATTTCGGCGACGACGCGGTGGACGCGATTGCGGAGATCGCAGCCGAGGTGAACGGCAGCGTGGAGAATATCGGCGCACGGCGCCTGGCCACGGTGATGGAGCGCCTGCTGGACGAGATTTCCTTCAACGCCACCGACAAGGACGGCGAAACCGTCCGCATCGACGCGGATTATGTACAGAGCCGGGTCGGGGATCTGGCGAAGAACACCGATCTGTCAAAATTCATCCTGTAGACTCCGCCGATGATCCGCGTCGCCTCATACAATGTCCGGAAGGCCGTGGGCCTGGACTGGCGGCGCAATCCCCTCCGCATCCTGGAGGTTTTGCGCGAGGTCGACGCCGACATCGTCGCCCTGCAGGAGGTCGACCGCCGCTTCGGCCGCACCCGCGCGGCCAGCCTTTCGCCCGAGGCGATCGAGGAGCGCACGCCCTACAAGGCGATCCGCTTCGCGGTGCGCGACGCCAGTCTCGGCTGGCACGGCAACACGATCCTGGTGCGCAAGAATTTCGAGGTCCTGCACCATTGCCGCATCGAGCTGCCCTGTTTCGAACCGCGCGGCGCGGTGCTGGCCGACATCGCGGCGGAGGGCCGCACCCTTCGCGTCGTGGCGATGCATCTGGGCCTGATGAAACGCTGGCGCCAGAAACAGGCCCGCGCGGTGCTGGACTATCTGGAGACGCTGGAAGGCGGCCTGCCCACCGTGATGATGGGCGACCTCAACGAGTGGAGCACGACGGGCGGCTGTTTCGACCATTTCGCCGAGCACCATAATGTCGTGAACCCGGGTCCCAGCTTCCACGCCAAGCGGCCGACCTTCAGCTTCGACCGCATCATCACCAGCCCGCATCTGCACGCCGAGGATTCCGGCGTGCATGTGTCGGAGCGGGCGCGCATCGCCTCGGACCACCTCCCGGTCTGGGCGCGGCTGTCCTTCGGCGCCTAGAGCTTATCCGAGGCCGCGATGTCGGCGTCCAGCTGCGCGGCCAGCGCCTCGTACAGGTCCGTCGCGCGGCTGACGATCCCGTTCTCCAGGTTCAGCGTGAAGCTCAGAATATCCAGATTGGTGCTGCCGACCGAGGACCACTCGCCGTCCACCAGCGCGATCTTCGCGTGGATCATCGCCGGCCTGTACAGATAGACCTCCGCCCCGCGCTGTTTCAGCCGCCGGGCGAACATCATCGCCGGGATGTTCCAGATCGGGTGGTCGTTGTTCTTCGGATGCGGGATCACCATCCGCACCCGCACGCCGCGTTTCAGCGCGGCGTTCAGCGTGCGGCGGAATGTGATGTCCGGCACCAGATAGGGCGTGGTCAGCGTGATCGTGTCCTGCGCTTGGTCCAGCGCGGCGATCAGCGTGCGGTACAGCTCCCGCTGGGCGGGCTTGTAGGGCGTGGAGACCATATAGGCCCAGTCGCCGGGCGACAGCGGCGGGCTGTGCGCCGGCTCCATGCGCGGCAGGCGGGGCTGGGTCACGCGCCGCCACAGCGCCTCCATCGCCAGCACGGCGGAGGGGACCGGCGCGCCCTCGACCCGGATCATCGTGTCGCGCCAGGCGCACATCCGGTCGTGGAAACAGCAGCCGCCCAGGATCAGCGTCGTGCGGTCGGCCAGCACCGATTTGCGGTGCAGCCGGTGCAGATGCCCGTTCGGATGGAAGAGGACGTCGCGCCAGCCATTGTACATCGCCAGCTGTCCGCCGGCCTTCACGAAGTCCCGGCCGGCCCGGCTCTTCGGCACGCGGGAGGAGCCGAACCCGTCGGCCAGCAGCCGCACCTCCACCCCGGCGCGCGCGCGCGCCGCCAGCAGGCCCAGCAACCGCTCGCCGATCCCGTCAGGCGAAAAAATATACTGCTCCAGCGACAGCGTGCTGCGCGCTTCCTCGGCCATCGCGAAGATCGCGTTCCACGCCGCCTGGCTGGTGTGGAACAGCGTCCAGTCCGGCTGGGCCAGCGGCTCGTCCCGGAACAGGGCCGAGACATCGGGGACGGGGATGACGGGGGCGTCGGGGTCTGACACCGGCTCTCCGAACAGCTCTACGCCGGCGGCATGGTAGGGATATCCGGCGCCCCCGGCCACGCGAGAACGCGCAGGCCCCGGATTGGCTCCCGGCCGCTGGCCAACATCATCGTGAGCACGGCGCCGCTCCGCGGCATAGCGCACAGGTTGCTGAAATCATGTCGAAAATCGCGAGATCAACCGCGAGACGACGTTCGCCCAGACAGGCCGTACGTCAGCCCTTGCGGGAGGCGTTGATGCGCTCGCGCAGTTCCTTGCCGGTCTTGAAGAACGGAACCTGCTTGTCCTTCACCGACACGGACTCGCCCGTGCGGGGGTTGCGGCCCACGCGCGCCGGACGGTCGCGCACCGAGAAGGCGCCGAAGCCGCGGAGCTCCGCCCTGCCGCCCTCGCTCAGGGCGTCGGCGATCGTGTCGAGAATGACCGACACGGCGCTCTCAATGTCTTTCTGTGGCAAATGCGGATTTCGGGCCGCAAGCCGCGCGATCAGTTCAGATTTGATCATCCCCACACCCTTATCAGCCCACAATGCCAAAGGCTTACGGGGGGCGCAACGCTTCATCGGGCGGGATCAAAAAACAAAATTCCCCGGTGGCTTTCTTGCCACCGGGGAATTTTTCGCCTGACAGGCGAATGGCTTAGCGCCGGGTACGGATCAGGAGGCGGCGTCTTTCACCGTCTCGCGGAGCTCGTCGACCTTCGCGCTCTTCTTGATTTCGATCTCGTTGGCCTCGGCGTACTCGATCAGCTGCGCCTTGGTCATGGAGTCGAAATCGGCGTCGCCGTCTTCGGCGGACGCGGTCTCGCCGCCGCCCTGACCGCCGCTCTGACCGCCGCCCTGGCCGCCCTGCTCGCGCAGGGCCGCGCCCAGGATGTCGCCCAGCGACGCGCCGGAGTCGGAGGAGCCGTACTGTTCGACGGCTTCCTTCTCATCGGCGATTTCCAGCGCCTTGATGGACAGCGACACGCGGCGCGCGGCGCGGTCCACATTGGTGACGCGGGCGTCGACCTTGTCGCCAACCGCAAAGCGCTCGGGGCGCTGTTCGGACCGGTCGCGGGACAGGTCGGACTTGCGGATGAACGCCTTGGCCCCCTCGCCGAAAGAGACCTCGATGCCGCCGGAGGTGATTTCCGTCACCGTGGCGGTGACGGTTTCGCCCTTCACCGGGCCGCCGCCGTCCATCGGGTCGGCCGCCAGCTGCTTCACGCCCAGGGAGACGCGCTCCTTCTCGGCGTCGACTTCCAGCACCTTGGCTTTGACGATGTCGCCCTTCTTGTAGTCCTTGATCGCCTCGTCGCCGGAGCGGTCCCAGTCCAGGTCGGAGAGGTGGACCATGCCGTCCAGATCCTCGTCCAGACCAATGAACACGCCGAATTCGGTGATGGAGCGGACTTCGCCCTCGATCACGCTGCCCGGCTTGTGCTCGGCGGCGAAACGCTCCCACGGGTTCGACTGGGTCTGCTTGATGCCCAGCGAAATGCGGCGCTTCTCGGAATCGACGTCCAGCACCATCACCTCGACCTCCTGGGAGGTGGAGACGATCTTGCCCGGGTCGACGTTCTTCTTGGTCCAGCTCATCTCGGAGACGTGGACCAGACCCTCGACGCCCGGCTCCAGCTCCACGAAGGCGCCGTAGTCGGTGATGTTGGTGACGCGTCCGGCGAAAGCCGCGCCCACCGGATATTTCGCTTCCACGCCTTCCCACGGGTCGGCCTGCAGCTGCTTCATGCCCAGGCTGATGCGCTGGGTTTCCGGATTGATCTTGATGATCTGGACTTTGACCGTGTCGCCGACATTGACGACCTGGCTCGGATGGTTGACCCGGCTCCAGCTCATGTCGGTGACGTGCAGCAGGCCGTCGATGCCGCCCAAATCCACGAACGCGCCGTAATCGGTGATGTTCTTCACCACGCCTTCGCGCACTTCGCCCTCGGTCAGCTGGCCGACCAGTTCGGCGCGCTGTTCGGCGCGGGACTCTTCCAGAACGGCGCGGCGCGACACCACGATATTGCCGCGCGGACGGTCCATCTTCAGCAGCGCGAAGGGCTGCTCGCGGTTCATCAGCGGGGCGACGTCGCGCACCGGGCGGATGTCCACCTGCGAACCCGGCAGGAAGGCGCTGGCGCCGCCCAGGTCGACGGTGAAGCCGCCCTTGACGCGGCCGACGATGGCGCCGGTGACCGGCTCCTGCTTCTCGAAGCTCTTTTCCAGGCGGTCCCAGGCGGCTTCGCGGCGCGCCTTGTCGCGCGACAGCACGGCTTCGCCCAGGGCGTTCTCGATCCGGTCCAGATAGACCTGCACGTCGTCGCCGACATTCGGGCGCTCGCCCTCTTCGGCGCCGAATTCGCGCAGCGGGATGCGTCCTTCGGTCTTCAGGCCCACGTCGACGACGACGGCGTCGTTCTCGATCGCGGTGACGCGTCCGGTGATGACGCTGCCTTCCTGAAGCTGGCGGCCGGCAAAGGAGGCCTCCAGCATTTCCGCGAAATCGTCGCGGGACGGGTTCATGGTTTCGGTTTCGGCCACGTGTTCAGTCTCCAGTACGAATAAGGGTTATCCGGCCAGCCGGTTGGTTCCGGCGGTCTGACGCTCCGCCGCCCTCCCAGCAGGAGATGCGGGGCGCCCGGTCAGGGATTTCATCCGAAAGGGGCCGGCGGCTCGCCCCCAGCATTGGCCGTGGGGTCTTACAGTCCGCGTCCTTGCAGCGCCGCGTCCACGATGCGGCGGGCCTCCTCGAACGCGGCGTCTATACTCAGTGTGGTTGTATCCAGCAAGACCGCATCGTCAGCCTGCACCGCCGGGGCGTCCTTGCGGGAGGCGTCGCGCGCGTCCCGTTCGGCCAGCTGGGCCAGCACCGCTTCGTACTCCATGGCCTCGCCCCGCCCATTCAGCTCCAGGTGCCGGCGCCGCGCGCGCTCCTCGGCGCTGGCGGTGACCCACAGCTTGGCGTGGGCGTCCGGGCAGATCACCGTGCCGATGTCCCGTCCGTCCAGCACCGCGCCGCCGGGCCGGGCGGCGAAGCCGCGCTGCAGCTCCAGCAGCGCGCGGCGGACCTGCGGCATGGCGGCGACGGCGGCGGCCGCCCCGCCGGCGGCGGCGCTGCGCAGGACCTGCTCGTCATAAGCCTTCGGGTCGATCCTGGCGGCGATCTCCGCGGCGGCCGCCTCGTCGTCCGGCGCGGCGCCCGACTGGGCGAGCGCATAGCCGACCGCGCGGTACAGCAGGCCGGTGTCCAGATGCGGCAGGCCGTAATGGGCCGCCAGCTGTTTCGCCACCGTGCCCTTGCCGGACGCCGAGGGGCCGTCGACCGCGACGATCATCAGGCCGAAACGTCCGCGCCCAGCGCGGCCATATGGGCGGTGAAATCGGGATAGGACGTGGCGATCATCGAGGCGTCGTCGATCGCCACCGGTTTCTGCGCGGCGAGGCCCAGCACCAGCGCGCTCATGGCGATGCGGTGGTCGTGCCGCGTTTCCACCAGCCCGCCGCCCGGCACGCCGCCGGGGCCGCGGCCCTCGACCTCCAGCCAGTCCTCGCCGGTCTCGCAGTCCACGCCATTGGCGCGCAGCAGGTCTGCCACGGCCAGCAGTCGGTCGCTTTCCTTCACCCGCAGCTCGGCCAGCCCTTCGATCCGGGTGACGCCCGTGGCGTAGGCCGCGCACACCGCCAGGATCGGAACCTCGTCGATCATCGCCGGGATGGAGGCGTCCTCCACCCGCACGCCGGTCAGGCCGGAGGCCGCGGCGGCGAGGTCCGCCGGCGCATCCGCGCCCGGGCCGGACGCCGCGCCCCATTCCAGCGTCGCGCCCATGCGCGCCAGCACGGCGAAGAATTCTGTGCGCAGCGGATTGGTCATCACATTGCCGATCACGACCCGGGATCCGGACGTCAGCACCGCCGCGGCGGCCAGGAAGGCGGCGGAGCTGGGGTCGCCCGGCACGGTCACGCGCGCGCCGGTCAGTTTCGCGCCGCCGGTCACGCTGACCGCGCCGCCGGCGATTCGCGGCGGCGCGCCGAACAGGGCCAGCATCTGCTCGGTGTGATCGCGGGAGGGCGCGGGCTCGCGCACCGTCGTTTCGCCCTCCGCGTTCAGCCCGGCGAGCAGGACCGCCGACTTGATCTGGGCCGAGGCGACCGGGCTGTCATACGCAATGCCCTTCAGCCCGCCGCCGCGCAGCGTCAGCGGCAGGCGGCCCCCCGGCGCGGTCTCGAACGCCGCGCCCATCTGGCGCAGCGGCGCGGCGATCCGCTCCATGGGGCGGGAGCGCAGGGAGGCGTCGCCATCGAATCGCGCCTCCAGCGCATAGCCGGCCGCCGCGCCCAGCATCAGGCGCACGCCCGTCCCGGAATTGCCGAAATCCAGTACGGTTTGCGGGCTCGCCAGCCCGCCCGGCGCGCCGGTCACGCGCCAGGCGCCGGGGCCGGTGCGCTCCACGTCTGCCCCGAGGGATGCGGCGCAGCGGGCCGTGGCCAGCACGTCCTCGCCCTCCAGCAAGCCCTCCACTTCGGTGAGCCCGGCGGCCATCGCGCCCAGGATCAGCGACCGGTGGGACACCGATTTGTCGGCGGGCGCGCGCACGGTTCCCGACAGCGGCGCCGAAGGTCGCGCGCGCAGGGCCGTTTCACGGGTGGGGGAGGGGTGCTGCATTTCTTCCATGCGAGGGGATTTGGGGTTTTGACAGCGGCCCGCGATCATGGCAAGCGACGCGCCTTCAAACGGAATTGCAGAGGGTTGGCGATGCCCGCTCCCGATCTCGGCGAGAAACAGACGTGCCCGGAATGCGGGGCCAAATTCTACGACCTCAAGAAGCGCCCGGCGGAGTGCCCGAAATGCTCCACCAGCTTCGATCCCGAAGACTTCAAGACCGAAGGCTTCCGCCCGCGTCCCAAGCCTGAAAAGGCGCCCAAGCCCAAGGAGGAAGACGACTCCGAGGACGAGGATGAGGACGACGAGGAGGAGGATTCCGACGCCGAGGAGTCCGACGACGAATACGGCGAGGACGAGGAAGAGGAAGCCCTCGAAATCGACGCCGAGGCGGAGAAGATTCCCGCCTCCGGCGGCGATGACGACGACGACGAGGACGAGGAAGACCCGGAAAAAGCCGGCTTCACGGCCGACGACGATGACGACGACGACACCCTTCTCGACGACGATGACGAGGAGGATGTGGACCTCGGCGATGACGACGACGACATCGGCCTGGACGACGATGACGACGACGACGGCCTGCTGGAAGACGACGAAGACGAGGATGTCTGACGTCGCTGCCTGAACAGGCTTGATTGCTGCGCGGACCGAAACTAGGTTCCGCGCCTTCCCGCCGGGGCCCAAACCGGCGGACCGTGCAGATGGGGCCATAGCTCAGTTGGGAGAGCGCTTGAATGGCATTCAAGAGGTCGGCGGTTCGATTCCGCCTGGCTCCACCATTTCCATAAGGATTTCATCCGCGCGAACCGGGTTCGGCGTTGGGCTGCGCCGCAGCCCTTCTGAAGGTCCCTGTCAGAACGCCAGATGGTTGATCTTGCGCCTGCTCCGCAGCTTACGTGGGGGAAGTAGCCGCCCTTTGGGGCGTAGCCCTTGCGCCACCACGTTCCGCTGACGCCAGTCAAAGTCGCGGTCCAGCCTCGCCGCCTCAAGCTGGAGCTTCCGCGTAGACTGATGTGGTCCCTCGATCCGCCTCAGGTTCCACCAAAACGCCTGACCCGGTGTCTTCGAAGCCGTGGACAGGCCACAAGGCCCGTTTCTGTTCGGTCCTGCTCCCGTTCCGTCGAGGAGTGCCGAAAATTTCCTGGAATTCTCTGTTTCTGCACGCCGTTTGCTACTCGTGCATCACGAATTGCATCCGGGCATGACCAACGGCGCCCGGTGCATCGGCGCGCACAAACCTCCTCAGGCCGACTAGGCACCCCTGAAATTCGCGCCACGACACATCGTCGGGCGCATCAGGAACAGGAGGTTCTCCATGCTCTCGGAACGCCCCGCCAGCAGCGTGCTGGCAATAATTTTTGCGGTGGGTCTTGGCGCCTGTTCCGCGTCGGATGAGCAAAGCGCTCCAGTCCAGGTCCGGCCCGCCAAGCTGATCCAGGTCGGCGTCGCGGACGCTCTGCAGGAGCATTCGCTGCCCGCCGTGATCGAGGCGGCGCGGTCGACCGACCTGACCTTCGCGATCTCCGGACTGGTGGAGCAATTGGAGGTCCGCGAAGGACAGCAGGTTTCTTCCGGTCAGGTTATCGCCCGGCTGGACCAGCGCGCCCTGCTCAACGACCTGTCCGCCGCGCAGGCGCAATTCAACAACGCCAAGACCGAATATGACCGGGCTTCACGGCTGGTCGAGCAGAATGCGATCGCTGGCGGCGTCGTCGACCAGCGCCGCACCCAGCTCGACGTGGCCCGCGCGCAACTCGACACCGCGCAAAAGCGCATGGACGACAGCGTCCTGCGCGCGCCTTTCGCGGGGATCGTCGCGCTGGTCCATGTCGAGCAGTTCGAGAATGTCAGCGCGGCCACGCCAATCGCCACCCTGCAAACGCTCGGAGCCGGTCAGGCGCTGGTGCAGATGCCTGCGACGATCGTGGCCAATGCCGGCCGCGTCACGCCCTATGGATCGCAGCTGACGCTTGACGCCCTGCCGGGCCAGGCGATCGCCGCGGAGCTTCATTCCGTGGCGACCCAGGCCGACCCCCGCACGCAGACCTTCGCCATCCGGTTCGATTATGCGCCGCCCGCCGGTTCTCTGGTCCTGCCGGGCATGACCGGAATGGTGCGCATCCGGTTCGGGGTCGAGGACGAGGGTCCAAGCGCCAACCGCATCGAAGTCCCGCTGGAGGCCGTGCAGGCCGACGGCGAGGACCGCTATGTCTGGGTGGTTGCGACCGAGACCGGCGAAGTGACCCGGCGCCGCGTCGATGTGGGCGCGGGCGTGGGGGACATGCTGACGGTCGCCTCCGGTCTGTCGGCTGGCGAGACCGTCGTCGGAGCCGGCGCTCCATACCTGCAACCGGGGATGCGCGTGCGTCCCCTGGCCGAATAGGGGGAGCGGAGATGAACCCGGTCGAATTCGCGGTAAAAAACCGCCTTATCAGCTTCATCGTGATCCTGATCGCCCTGTTCGGCGGCTGGCGCGCCTATAGCGACATGCCGCGCTTCGAGGATCCCGAATTCACCATTCGCGAAGCGGTGGTGATAACCCAGTATCCAGGGGCCACGCCGACCGAAGTCGCCAATGAGGTGACAGAAGCGCTCGAAAGCGCGATCCAGCAACTTCCGGAAGTCGAGGAGATCCGTTCGGTCTCCAGCGCCGGCGTATCGCGCATCAATGTCGCGATCCGCTACGACGCTTCGAAGACGCGCGAAGAGTTGCAGGGCGTCTGGGCCAAGCTGCGTAACAAGGTCGGCGACGCCCAGCGCATGCTCCCGCCCGGCGTGCAGGAGAGCATTGTCGATGATGATTTCGGGGACGTGTACGGGCTGTATTACCTGCTCACGGGACCCGGCTTCAGCCCGCGGGAGCTGGAGGACTACGCCAAAACGCTGCGCACCGACCTTCTGGCGGTGGACGGCGTGGCAAAGGTCACCCTCCAGGGCGCGCAGGGTGAGGCGATCTATGTCGAGATCTCGCGTGAACGCGCCGCCGCGCTCGGCGTCTCCGTACAGCAGGTCTATGCCGACCTCGCGGCGCAGAATTCGGTGGCCTCAGCCGGGGCGGTGGAAATCGGCGACCGCCGTGTCGTCATCCATCCCAGCGACGACATCGATACCGTCGAGGCGCTGGGCAATATCATCGTCTCCACGCCCGATTCCGCCACCGTGGTCTATCTGCAGGACGTGGCGGACATCCGCCGCGACTATCGCGACCCGACCAGCTTCATCGGCCGCTATAACGGCGTGGAGGCGATCGGGATCGGCGTATCCAACACTCGCGGCGCCAACGTGGTCGAAATCGGCCATGAGATTGAGCAGGTTCTGGAAAATGGCGTGAGCCTTCGCCCCGTCGGGATGGAGGTCCATGAGTTCTACAATCAGGCCAAGGTTGTCAACGAAGCGATCGGCGCCTTCCTGATCAATGTGGTGACCGCGCTCGTCATCGTTCTGGTCACGCTGCTGATCTTCATGGGGCTGCGCTCGGCGCTCGTCATCGGCGCGGTTCTCGTGCTCACCATCGCCGCCACGCTGGCGACGATGTATCAGTTCGGCATCCCGATGCACCGCATATCGCTGGGCGCCCTGATCATTGCGCTGGGCATGCTGGTCGATAATGCGATCGTGGTCACGGACGGCATTCTTGTCGGCGTCCGGCAGGGCCGCAAGAAGCTGGAAATCGCCAGGGACGTGGTCGCGCGCACCAAATGGCCGCTCCTGGGCGGAACGCTCGTCGGCATCCTCGCCTTCGCGCCCATCGCTTTCGCGCCGGGACAGGCCGCCGAATACACAAACCATCTGTTCTGGGTGGTGATGATCTCGCTGCTCTTCAGCTGGGTTTTCGCGATCACCTTGGCGCCGCTGATGGCGGACCTGCTTTTTGCGGAACCGGGCGACGCTGCGGAACCGCATCCCGCGCCGGAGAATACATATGCGTTGAAATATCGCGCGTTTCTCAAGGCCGTGTTGTCCGCGAAGTGGGTCCTGGTCGGCGTCGTTGCGGTTCTTTTCGCCGCATCGCTGATCGGCTTCAACTTCGTGAAGAGCGGATTCTTTCCCAACTCCACCACGCCGCAGATGGCGGTCGATTACTGGCTGCCCGAAGGAACCAAGATTTCCCGCACCAATGCCGACGTCATGGAGATCGAACGGTTCATCTCCGGCCTGGACGGCGTCGAGGACGTAAACGCCGTCGTCGGCCAGGGCGCGCTGCGCTATATGCTCATCTATCCGCCTGAGCCGCCCAATCCGGCCTTCGGTCAGATTCTGATCCGGGTTGACGACTATCGCAGCGTCGATCGGCTGATCCCCGAAATCCAGCGGCATATCGACGCCAACTATCCTGACGCGATGGCGAGCGCCTGGCGGTTCCAGCTTGGCCCGGGTGGCGGCTCCAAGATCGAGGCCGAGTTCGCCGGCCCCGATCCGGTCGTGCTGCGCCAGCTCGCGAACCAGGCGCAGGCGCTGATGGCCGCCGATGGCGGGCTGATGGCGGTAAAGGACGACTGGCGCCAGCCGGTGAGCGTGGTCGAGCCGATCTATTCGGCCAGCCGCGGCCGGCGCCTCGGCGTCTCCCGTGAGGATTTGGCGGCGGTGCTGGAAACGAACACTTCCGGCCGACCGGTAGGCGTCTTCCGCGAGCAGGACCGCCTGATCCCCATCGTGGCCCGTGCGCCCGAGGCCGAGCGTCGCGGCGTCGACGAAATGGCCGCTATCCAGGTCCCCAGCCGCGAAACCGGGCGCACCGTGCCCCTGGTCGAGACGGTGGACGGGTTCCGCACGGTCTGGCGCAACGCCCAGATGCGGCGCGTGGATCGCGTCTGGACCATCAAGGCGCAGGCCAACCCGCTTCCAGGCGAACTGGCGTCCACCGCCCTGGACCGCATCCGTCCGCAAATCGAGGCGATCGACCTGCCCGATGGCTATGAACTCAACTGGCGCGGCGAATATGGCAACAGCCAGGAGGCCAATCAGAACCTGGCCAGCACCGTGCCCGCTGGCCTCGCCGCGATGGTGCTGGTCGTGGTGCTGCTGTTCAACGCCGTCAGGCAGCCCCTGATCATCTGGCTGATTGTGCCGCTGGCCCTGATCGGCGTCGTCGTCGGCCTCCTGGTGATGCAGGTGCCGCTCGAATTCATGGCGATCCTCGGTCTGCTCTCGCTCTCGGGGCTGCTGATCAAGAACGCGATTGTGCTGGTCGATCAGATGGACCTGGAGATCGCCGAGGGCAAACCGCGCTACGACGCCGTCATCGATTCCGCGATGAGCCGCGTGCGGCCCGTCATGATGGGGTCCCTGACCACCATCCTTGGCGTGATGCCGCTTCTCGCCGACGCCTTCTTCCAGTCCATGGCGGTGGTGCTGGTTTTCGGCCTGACCTTCGCCACGCTGCTGACCCTGGTGGTCGTGCCAGCCCTCTACACCATCGTTTTCCGGGTGCGTCCCGATGAAACCTCCGAATTGCAGGGAGAACCAGCATGATCGCGTTAAAGCAAAGCGTCTTCGCAGCGACCTGCATGTTCGCGCTGGCCGCCTGTTCCACCGCCGGGAACTACCCGCAGCAGGGGGCCGAGGCCGGCCGGGCGGCGCTGCCCGAACTGCCGATGGACTGGACCGCGGTCGCCGCCGGGCAGGGCGATGTGCGATCGGGCTGGATCAGCGCATTCAACGATCCGGTGCTTGCCGGTCTGGTGGAGGAGGCGCTGGCCAACAATCCCGACCTCAGATCCGCCGCCGCTCAAATCGACGGCGCGCGCGCACTGGCGCGCCAGGTCGCTTCCCAGCTCTCCCCGACCGTAGACGGCGCGGTTTCGGTCCTGCGCAGCGGTTTCGTCGACGGGCCAGTCCCGACGACGAGTTTGTTCGACGCGGGCGTACAGGCCGGCTGGGAGGCGGACCTTTGGGGCCGTGTCCGCGCCGATGCGGCGAACGCCTATTTCAGCGCGGAGGGCGCGGCCGCCGATTACGCCTATGCTCGCCAGGCGCTCGCGGGGGCGGTGGCCGAACTCTATTTCCTCGCCATCGCGGCGGGAGAACAGGAAGAGGTCGCGCAAGGCGTTTATGACGCCCTCGCCGAGATCGACCGCATCGTGCGTGCGCGCGAGGTCGAGGGCTATGCGACCGCTCAGGATGTCGCGCTGGTCCGGACGGATCTGATGCAGGCCCGCGACACGCTGCTCTCCGTCCAGAATTTGCGCGCCGATGCGGGGCGTGCGCTCGAATTGCTGCTGGGACGATATCCGGCCAACACAATCGAGACGTCACATGGCCTGCCCGCGATACCGCCTCCGCCGCCCTCGGGCCTGCCGTCCAGCCTGCTCGAGCGCCGCCCGGACATCGTCGCGGCGGAGCGCCGGATCGCAGCCTCGATCGCCGGCGTCGACGAGGCGCAGGCGGCGCGGCTTCCGCGCATCACGCTGACCAGTGGGATCGGCGGGTCGTCACGAGAGCTGGACGCGCTGCTCGACCCCGCCAACATCGCGTGGCGGCTGGCCCCCAACATCGTGGTTCCGATCCTTGACGGTGGTCGCCGGGGCGCGGCGCTAGACGCGGCGGAGGCTGCAGAACAGCAGGCCGTTGCTGACTATGTTTCCGCCGCGCTCGCTGCTTTCGGGGAAATCGAGAATGCGCTGGACGCCAACGCATCTCTCGCCGAAAGGCGCGTAGCGCAGCAGACCGCCCGCGAATCCTCGCAGGACGCGCTGCGGATCGCGCAATTGCGCTATAGTGAGGGCGAAACCGATCTGATCGACGTGCTGAGCATTCAGCAACGGGTCTTCGCCGCGCAAAGCAACCTTCTGGCGATTCATCGCGCGCAAGCCGTGCAATATGTCCAGCTCAGCCTCGCGCTCGGCGGACACTGGAGCGACGACGCGGCGATTGCATTGTAGGGACGCGGGCCGCTCAGGCGACCTTGCCGGGCAGGGCGTTGCGGACAACGCCCTGGTAGCTCCGCGAAACCGGAAATTCGAGACTGTCGTGCATCCGCACCATCATATTGCCGCTCTCGCAGGAGACCTCGGCAATGGCCGACAAAGCGACCCAGTGAGAGCGGTGAATGCGCAGTCCTTCGGTTTTGCCGCATTGTGCGACGGCGTCGGAAAAGCGCATCAGCACCAGATCATTGCCCGCCGAGGTGTAGACGCGGACATAGTGTAATTCGGCCGACAGCGCATGCAGGGCACCGCGCTTTTTGAAGGGCAGCTTGGTCATAAAAGGCGGTTCGGAATTGTCCGCGACCAGGAGCGGCTGCCCTTCCTGACCATCAGTCGCGACGGGAGCCTGCTCCCCCCGATGGCGCTGGAACCAGCGGCGCCACCATGTGTAGGTGAGCGACATCCACAGCACGGGCCCGAGCGCGATGTGAATTGCAAGAATGGTCAAGTATCCTCCCCGGAGCACCTGCCAGAGGTCCTCCCGGGTCGTCGCACGCGCAATCGCCGGATGAGCGACCCCGGCGAACCAGCTGAGCACCGGGCCGAGGACAGCGGTTATAGACGCAGCCAGCAGGCAACCGATCACCGCCCGCACTCCCAGATGCAGGCGGTCCGGCAGATGCGCCATGCACAAATAGGCAAAGCCCGTCTGGATGGGATAGGCGATCAGTACGACGATGAAAGCGTGCAGGATGATCACGTAAGCGGGAATGCCCGACGTGGCCGAGCCGATCATGTGTCCGCCGGCCATGATTATCGTGGCGAGCGCGACAACACGCGCGTGATGGAGCCAGAACGGCGTGAGCGTGCTCTCATGCATCGTCATTGCCTCCTGGGACCCCGAACCGCCTCCCGTGAGGATATCATACAAGACGGGATAGGCGCGGACGGGACAAGAAAACCGGCAAGCGCCCAACTGCCGAAGATTTGGACGCCTTATGATGGACAGGACAAAATAATCAATGCTGCAAACGCAAGGGACTATTAGATTTCAGGCTCTTGTGGCCCCTCTCGGCCCAGTGACGTATCCCTTAGCAGACGGTTCCACTCCTCCAGCGTTTCCAGAACCTGGTTCGACAAATCTCCCCTCAGGTCCCCCACGTCCCTAAATCGCCTGCCCGATCCGGGCCATGTACGGCGGCTCTCTCAGATCAACAGGTTCAATGCCCGCCCGTCGCGCGCGCGGTCACGCTCGCAGGACGGTCCGGAAGGTCAAGGAAACGCGGCGATGGCGTGGGATGCGTCGCCCGTCCACCAAATCCGACTTCCGCGCCGGGATGGCGTGAGTCCAATCGTAGCGGGCTTCTCCGTTCAGGATCAGCAGACTTCGCGGCGATAGTAACGCCTTGCAGCGTTCGCCGCCGTCCCGGCTCCGGAATTCCATCTCGCATGGGCCGCCCAGGCTGAGTGAAGCGATCACCGGGCCGAAACAGGGCTCGCAATCCACGTGAGCAGAAATGCCCTGACCGGGCAGATACTCGTTGATGATCGCTTGATCGGGAGGAGAGCTAAAGCCGCCTTCCTTGACGAGCCGCCGGGTTTCTTCGGTCAGCCAGACCGGGAGTGGTCCCAGATAGAGATGCTCTGCCGTGCGGCGCGCGCGGTAATCGTAGCGCCAGCCATAATGCTGAACCCGCCGCCGCAAATCCGTCAGCCACGGCCCCCTATCCACCGCGCCCAGCAGTTCACTAGCGTGCGAGCAAGAGATGAAATTGGATAGGAGCTGCGCGCCGGGTGGAAGCATGCGGTCTCTTGGCGGGCTGTTATGCGGGGCGGAATCCCAAGTGCTGCATTTCGATATTGGCTGAGCGCGCCGCCACTGTCGCCGTCAGCATCGGTGTGACGATAGCCAGAAACACAAAAGAAAAACCCCGGCGCGCTTTCGCGGCCGGGGCTGAAGTCGATGCGTGCGTCTTTGGGGAGGCCGCTCGCCTTATGCAGACCTTTATGGCGCCGGCCGGATGACCCGCCCCTGAACGCCGGGTTAAGTCGGGTTCATATCCTGTCTCTTGCGTAAGGATTTGCGAGGCGCGATCCGGCGCGTCTGGGAAGCGGCGCGGTGTCGCATGGCGGCGACCTGCCGCACGGCGATTTGACACACAGTCCGCGGCGGCCCCCGGCGCTATGTCTGGGGCCTCACATCATTGATGGAGGTCATCATGGTTGCCGACATCCAGGCGTCTTATCCGGACTACGTCGCCGCCGTCCGCGACGATCTGAGCAGCCGTATCGCTCTGGTCGCCGCCGCGCTGATCACGATCGGCGTCCTCGTCACCGCCGTCGTCACGGCCGCGGGCCAGGGCTGAACCGCCCAGCCGGCCGGCGCCCCGCGCCGGCCGGTCCCGTCCCTTCGGTCCGGCTTGAAAAAAGCCGTCCGTGCGGGCGCTTGCAACGCACCATAGCCACCCCATCTCTAGGCGTGACGACGCGCCGACCGGCGCCGCATTCGGGCCGGTTCGGGCGCAAGCCGCCTGGAAGGGGCTTGATGGTGACCAGAACGCCGCTCAGCGTGTTCGACAGCCCGTTCCTGCTGGGCTTCGAGCGCATGCAGTCTCTGATCGAAAGCGCCGCCCGCGGCGCCGGAGACGCCTACCCCCCTTACAATGTCGAGGCGCTGGACGACGACCGGCTGGTCATCTCCATCGCCGTGGCCGGCTTCGCGCGGGAGGATCTGGAGGTCACCGTAGAGGGCCGCCAGCTGACCGTGCGGGGCGACAAGGCGGATGCGGAGGAGGCCGAGCGGGCCTTTCTGCATCGCGGCATCGCGGCCCGGCGCTTTCAGCGCGCATTCATCCTGGCGGATGGATGGTCCGTGGAAGGCGCAGAGATGAGGGACGGACTGCTGAACGTCCGCGTGCACCGGCCGGAGCCGGACGCGCGGGTGCGCAGAATAGATATTGAAGGAGGCCGAAATGGCTGACGTGCTGAGAGCCGGCGAGACCGGCAGACATCTGACCGAAGCGGAATTCGCCGCGCTGGGCGCCCCGGCGCTGGTCTATGTCCGCACGCTCACCGCCGATGACCTGGCCGCCGAGATTCCCGAGGCGAAAAGCGAAATCGACGCGAGCGGGCTGTACTACGCCCTGCACGGCGCGGACGGGCGCCGCCTGGCGGTGTTCGCCAGCCGGGACGAGGCGATGGCCACGGCCTTCGCCAACGACGCCAAGCCGGTCAGCCTGCACTAGGCGGCGGACCGCAGACGCACAGGGACGGCGCCCGAAAGGGCGCCGTTTCTTTTTCGGACAGTGTGAAACGGGGTGGAACTGGCCCGGAGCGCGCCGCGATCAGGCCGCGTCGCGGTCCGCGTCGTCGGCGATCAGGGCGTAGGCCGCCGCGGCGGTATGCGTCTCGCGCAGGCGGCGGCGCATGTCTTCGCGGCGGAACAGGCGCGAAACTCGCGCCAGCGCCTTCAGATGGTCCGCGCCGGCCTGTTCGGGGGCCAGCAGCAGGAAAATCAGGTCGACCGGCTCGTCGTCGACGGATTCGAACTCGATCGGGCTTTCCAGGCGGGCGAACCAGCCGCGCACGGCCGTCAGCCCGGCCATGCGGGCGTGCGGGATGGCCACGCCGCCGCCGACCCCGGTGGAGCCCAGCTTCTCGCGCTCCATGACCGCCTCGAAGATGTCGCGGGCGGCCAGGCCCGTGTCCCGGGCGGCCAGCTCGCAGATTTTCTGCAAGGCGAGCTTTTTCCCCGAAGCGCGCAGATTCGGCAGAATCGCTTCGACGGTCAGGATGTCGGCTAGCGTCATGGTCCTGTTTCGTCCCGCTATGCGGTTGTGGCGGCTTCCGGCCGTGCCGGACAGGGCTTCAAG
>ENA-ORCV01000307-ORCV01000307.1-marine-metagenome-genome-assembly--contig:-NODE-307-length-46222-cov-4.284668_pt1 | contig 46222 bp, 43 predicted proteins | sample MGYA00237779_ERZ508509 | MGnify/ENA primary metagenome ERZ508509 (study PRJEB26180, sample SAMN06268772) | marine metagenome | isolation source: Bioluminescent Bay, La Paraguera, Puerto Rico | place... | reverse complement strand
CGGGCGAGCGCCGGCTTCAACAGGTTCGACGCATCCATCGCGCCGTCCGTCTTGCCGGCGCCGACCAGCGTGTGCATCTCGTCGATGAACAGGATTATTTTACCCGCCGCGCCGGTCACTTCCTGCAGCACGGCTTTCAACCGCTCCTCAAACTCGCCGCGATATTTCGCGCCGGCGATCAGCGCGCCCATATCAAGCGCGAGGAGCGACTTGTCTTTCAAACTTTCCGGCACGTCGCCGTTGATGATGCGCAGCGCAAGGCCTTCGGCGATGGCGGTCTTGCCGACGCCGGGCTCGCCGATCAGCACCGGATTATTCTTTGTCCGGCGGGAAAGCACCTGCATGGTGCGGCGGATTTCCTCATCGCGGCCGATCACTGGATCGAGCTTGCCGTCGCGCGCTGCTTCGGTGAGATCGCGGGCGTAGCGCTTGAGGGCGTCATAGGCCTGCTCCGCCGATGCGGTGTCAGCCGTCCGTCCTTTGCGAATGTCGTTAATCGCTTCGTTGAGCTTGACCGCCGTTACGCCGGCTTTCTTGAGGATCGCGGCGGTCTCGGCCTGCGCCTCGACCGCCAGCGCCGTCAGCAGCCGCTCGGCGGTGACGAACTTGTCGCCCGCCTTCTTGCCGACCTCTTCCGCTGCGGCGAACACCTTGGCCGTCGGGGCCGCCATATAGATCTGCCCCGACCCGCCCTCGACCTGCGGCAACTTCGACAGCGCTTCGTCGGTGAACTGTAGCGCCACTTCGGGCTTGCCGCCGGCGGCGCGAATGAGGTTCGCCGCAAGCCCTTCTTGGTCGTCCAGAAGGGCTTTGAGCACATGTTCGGGGGTGAATTGCTGGTGGTTTTCGCGCAGGGCGATCGTTTGCGCGGCCTGAATCAGACCGCGGGCGCGGTCCGTATAGTTTTCAAATTGCATCATCGACCTCAGTTGAGCGTCAAAGGGTTAACAGCGTCCCTAACAAGGCGGCGCCGAATTCCTAACCTAGATGGGGGCGCAATCGCGCAGCTCAAGGGCCATGGCGGCAGATATTTCTAACCCGAGAACAGAAGGATAGCCGCGCTACAGATTTTGAAGCAATTCGGGCCGCCGCCGCCCGCCCGTAATCCGCTAAACCACGCCCGGCGCGCGCCGCCAAAAAAAACCGCCGCGACCGCCGCCAAGGCCTTGAAACCATCGCGAGGCCCCCTATTTCCTGCAAAACTTCAAGATTGCATGTTTTTGCAGATATGCAGGTTACGCTATGCTCCCGCGCAGCAAAAAACAAAATATGGGAGGACCCGTCATGCCTAATCGTGAGATGGTCGCCAAGGAACTATCCGATATCTTCAAACTCATAGCACACCCTGACCGCATAAGGTTGATTGAGGAACTTCGTTTCGAGGAAAAAGACGTCAACTCCCTCGCCCAGATCCTCAACCTTCCGGCGCCCCGCGTATCGCAGCACCTTGCACTGTTGCGCGCGAGCCGTCTCGTCGAGGAACGCCGGGACGGGCGCCATCATCTTTACCATCTGACTCAACCGGAAATCGCCGGGTGGATTATTGAAGGTATCGATTTCATCGAGGGCCGGCACACCGGGCTTACAAAAACGCAGATCAAGTCTGCCCGGAAACACTGGTCCACTGCACACCACTAACCAAACAAAACAGGAGATAGACAATGCCCCGCTTCGCCGCCGGCGTCGTGAAGTTTCAGAACGAAATTTACCCGGACAAGAAAGACCTGTTTGAAGAACTCAGTCTCGGCCAATCGCCCGAGGCTCTCTTCATCACCTGTTCGGATTCGCGCATCGAAACCGCGATGATTACACAGACTGAGCCCGGCGAACTTTTCATCTGCCGAAACGCGGGCAATATCGTCCCTCCACACACGCAACACACCGGCGGCATGACGGCTTCAATCGAATTTGCCGTATCCGCCCTGAAAGTGCCGCATATCGTCGTGTGTGGACACACCGAATGCGGCGCCATGAAAGGCGCGATGAACCCTGCAGCGCTGGAGAAACTGCCGCATGTGAAGGAATGGCTCGGCTATTCGCGTGCTGCGGTGCATGTCGTTGAAGAAATCGGCGCCGACATGAGCGAAAGCGAACGCATGAATCTACTGCTGGAGCAAAATGTCATCCTTCAGCTTCAGCACCTAAAAACGCACCCGAGCGTCGCGGCCCGCCTGGCCAAGGGCGATCTCCGTCTCCACGGCTGGGTCTATGATATCAAGACCGGCGAAGTGCATGCTTATGACGAGGCTTCGAATGCGTTTGAGCCGGTCAACAAACGCTATGCTTCGGAAGTGGCGAAGATCCTGTCTTCGCATGAATGCGCCGCATAAATCAGCCCGTACAATCAGGAGTTAACAGCATGACGTCTTCAACGTCAGCACGTCCGCTCGCGCGGGTGCTCGATTTGTCCAACCTGAAAGGCGATATTTTCGGCGGCGTCACCGCCGGCGTCGTCGCGCTTCCGCTCGCACTGGCCTTCGGCGAGGCGTCGGGCGCCGGTCCGATCGCCGGTTTGTGGGGCGCCATTTTCGTCGGTTTCTTCGCCGCACTGTTTGGCGGCACCGGCTCGCAGATTTCGGGACCGACCGGCCCGATGGTCGTTGTTTTCGCCGGCGTTTACGCATCTCTGAGCGGAAATCCGGGTTTGATCTTCGCAGCCGTAGTGCTCGCGGGACTGTTGCAGGTGGCTTTCGGGGTCTTCAAGCTCGGCCAATATATCCGCCTCGTGCCTTATCCTGTTATCTCCGGCTTCATGAGCGGCATCGGCTGCATCATCATCGCCTTGCAGCTCTCGCGTCTTTTCGGTCATGAGCCGGATGCAGGCGGCACCATTCCCGCCTTGTCCGCCATTCCGAGCGCGATCATCAGCCCGAACTGGGCGGCGCTCGCGATTGGCGCAGCCACATTAACGGTGATTTTCACCTGGCCGAAAAACTGGAGCAAGTATGTGCCGGGAGCGCTGGCGGCGCTGGTGATCGGAACCCTGCTCAGCCTTTTCATTCCGGGGGCGCCAATCCTCGGCGAGATACCTACCGGCTTTCCGTCATTCGTAACGCCCGCGTTTTCGCAAGAGTCGTTTTTGATCGTGCTTGAAGCTGCATTTATCCTCGCAGTCTTAGGTTCGCTCGACAGTCTCTTGACCTCGCTTGTCGCCGACAACATGACGCGAACGCGGCATAACTCAGATCGCGAGCTGATCGGGCAAGGTCTCGGCAATACGATCGCCGGGTTATTCGGTGCGATTCCCGGCGCCGGCGCCACCATGCGCACCGTCGTCAATATTCGCTCCGGAGGCCTGACAAAGCTATCCGGCATGCTTCACTCTCTCCTGCTTCTGGCTGTGGTCGTAAGCCTCGCCCCGCTCGCAGCGAAAATCCCTCATGCCGTACTGGCCGGCATTCTCGTCAAGGTCGGCTACGATATTGTCGACTTTTCCTACCTAAAGCGCGCGCATAAGGGGCCGCGCTGGGATCTCGCACTGATGACGCTCGTCCTGATCTTGACGGTCTTCGTCGACCTCATCACCGCCGTCGCTGTCGGCGTCGTCCTCGCCGCCCTCGCCTTCGTCAAGAAAATGGCCGATGACCAACTCAAAGCCATAGGCGAGGCGACCCCGCGCATCACCACGGAGGAAGAGCGTACGCTCCTCGCCAACTCGAAAGGGCGCATCACAATGTTCGATTTCGGCGGACCGCTAAGCTTCGGCGCCGCTGCAGATGTCGGACACCATGTACGTGAGCGGGTGAAAAAAGGAACAAGCGCGCTTATTCTCGACTTTTCTCGCGTACCGTTTATCGACGTATCCGCGGCCCGGGCGGTCGAGACTATCGCCTGCGATGCGAAAGGCGCCGGCAAGACGGTTTATATCACCGGCATGAACGAGAAAGTCCGCGAGATTCTTGCAGGCCTCAACGCGGACCATTGCGTGCCAGCGGATACGCGCTACCCAACCCGGATAGAAGCGTTGAAAGCCGCAGCCCGGAAGATCGAAGCAGAAAACGAAGATGGCGGCCAAGCCGCCGCCGAAAACGCGCTTGCCGCAACCTGAGGCGAGGCCTGCAGTCGAATTACGTGAAACGGCCCCTTCGGGGGCCGTTTTTTGTGACGCCCCGTGACGGCGCGCCCGCATTATCCTTCGATTGAAATCATTCAACGCCCGCAAAGTTCAGGCAGACCGATTTGCAATGATCGAAAGCCTGCTTTGGCCGCCCTATTCCTGCCGGCTTCGTGCGTTCATGGCGACCGGGTGGTGATCGGTGTATTGAAAGCCCAGATTCGCCGTCGAGACGGCGTCGAATTCTACATTCGGCGAGCATAGAAAGCCGTCAATGATGAGCGTTGCATTCTCGCCCTTAACGTAAGGCTGGTGCGCCGTCCTGACGGTCGGCCGGGACGTATCGAGCGCCCATCGCCAGCCTTGCGGCGTTGCATCCGACGGCAGATCGCGAATCCAGAACAGAAACGGTTCGGGCGTCTTGTGCGCGAATTCAACCGGTGCAAGCCGCAGGTTCCAGTCGCCGCCGACAATCACATGCGCGCCGCGTTCATACTCCGACTTGGCGAAATCCATGACCGCCATGAGCTGCTTTTCACGAACATGATGCTCATCGCTGTCGAAGGCGGAGAGATGCAGATTGACGATAACCCATCGCCTGCCCGCCGCGTCCGACAAGCGCATGACCTGCATGGCGTAGGACTTTCGGAACAGGCCGTAGACATATGTCGGTTCCTGCGGCAGCGCGCGCAGTTCCGCTCCCGTCACGGCGTATTTGCTGAAAATCATATTGCCGACATGGACGTCAAGCGGCGGCGGCACGAGCCGTGTTTCCGCATCGGCGGCGAAAGTATGCTGATATCCGGAGAGCGTCGCCTTGAGTTTTGCATTCAGATCGTACCGGAAATTGTTCGACGACGGCGCCGCCGTTTCCTGAAACAGGAAGATATCCGCCGGGTTTCCCGTTAGATAGCCGGCGATTCCGGCTGCATTTTTCTCGACCAGGCTGGCGTTTTCCGGCCGCGCCTGCTCGCCGCCGTCCATGATAAAATCCGCTTCCTCGCCCATGCCGGCGTAACCGACATTCCATGTGGTGATACGAAATCCTTCCGCCGGCAACGGCGCATCCGATGACCGCCCGGCGACTTCAGTGTGTTCGAGCGCAGGCGGCGTATAGAACCGATTCGCGGCGACGAGCGCAGCGATCCACGCCGCGAGCAACACTATCGGGATCACTAAAATGGTTCGCGCGCGTCGCATTTCCGCCCCTACTCCGATGATCGCCACAGTGCGAAGTGCAGCCATACTGACAAGCCCAGCATGATCAAAGCGCCCAGTTTATAAAACACGAAACTCAGCGCCAGAAACGCCACAATTGCAAAACTCGCTTTCAAGCCCGGATAACGCAGCGGCCAGACGTTCATGCCGTTCAGCCTTGAAGCGATCTCCCCTTCGCTTTTTCCGGTCAGCAGTTGAAGACGGGCGAAGCCAATGGCGCGAAGTTCGTTCAGGACGATTTTTCTACCATTGTGCGCGCCCTGCCTCAGAAGCAGCGTAAACCCGCCGATAAAAACAAAGACAATGAAGAATTCGAAGATCCAGATATAGACGTTTTGCGATGCGCTACTTGAAACGGTTCCCGCGAACAGAAAGCCGGTCAGCGCATCGATCTTCGCAGGCGCAGACGCCGCATCTCCAAACGCGGCAAGATCGGGGGCAAGGAAAGCGAAAAGACTCGCATCAGGGCTGCGCAGATACGCATTCTGCACCACGATCAGGTAACAGATGATGCAGGCGATAAAAGCTACCGCGAGAGCATAGGCGAAAAACGTCTGCACAACCTCGAACCCGCAACGCCTGTCGTCTGAATCGATATCCGGGAGGATTGCGAGGCCATAATTTTGCGCAACGCCATTCATGAACGTTGTTCCGAGCCCCATAAACACGAGACCGAACGAGAACAGGGAGCCAATGCCCGCCCCCACATAAATCAGATAGGCGAACAGGGTGAAGGCGCGATTGAGCGCCGGATCGATACTGGCCGGCTTGTCCGTCGTAAGGAACGCCGCCACCGACCAGTCCCGCTCAATATCGGGATCGTCGAGCGGCACGCCGCCGGCACCGATGACATTCAGCTTTTCCGCCATCTCCGCGTCGCCGTAAACGTTTCCCGAAACCTGCACATAGTCAGCGTAGGAGAGCGCCAGCGCCAACGCCGTCACGATCGCAATGCCGCCGGTTACAAACATCCGGATATGTTTTTGCATTCTGACAAAACCGGGATTGTCGGGCGTGACGGGTTTCAAATCGGTCGTCACCAGCATGCGCCGGCGCACCATCTCGATCGATGCGCGTCGCGCTTCGGCGAGCGACAGGAACATCAGGGTCCACGCGACGGGCATCAGCACTGTCACGACAAGACTCCAGTTGAGCGTCATGAAAAACCCGACTTCCTTCGAGCCGGCGTCCAGGCGTTCGGCGCCAGCGACAGGAACCCAGCGGAGCCAGCCGATATCGATCATGCTGGCGACGGCGATCATGGTAAAACCGATCATCGAAGCGACAATGAAAATCGCGATGGCGATCAACGATTGCGGAATGCCGGTTGTTGCAGCCTGCGCCGGCAAGGCGGCGGCGGGTTGTTGCGCCGCCGGCGCTGCGACCCGAACGCCCGCACGCGCAAGCGCCGGCAAAATCGCTTCCGGCTCGGTCACCGGCATGGTGTGCAGCTCACGGAACCCGTAGGGGATCTTGGTCATGCTGAAACCGGGAACGCACGCCGCCACCAGCTTGCCGTTCATGATGCCGGAATGCGCCTCTTCGCGAACCCAGTGGGATTGTACGGCTGTCTCGGACCAGATGACGATTACCGACGCCGACGCCTCGATCACCTCGCCGATCTTGATGCGGTAGGCTTCATCGGCGACGAGGTCTTCATCCCACCAGACATTATAGCCATGTTCTTTAAGCGCATCCTTCAGCGCCCGCGCATGCTCAACATCCGCATGGGAATAGGAGATGAAAACCTGACCGTCCGACTGCCCGCCCATACGCCATTCATAAGCGGCGCCGGGGAAAAGGAACAGATCCCAGATCAGTCCCGATTATGAAAGCGTCGATATGGCGCTGCGCGCAGCTCGGGGCCTATTCGGCCGGTCCGACCTTGTCCCAGGTCCTGGTCTCGAAATCGCTCGCATGGTGGCGCTCGCGAAGCTGGCCTTCAGGCGCGCCCCACCGGCGGTTCACCATGGCGCCGCGCTTCACCGCGTCGCGCGCGTAAACCTTCGCCGTCCAGCGAAGCGCGTTTTCGTAAATCTGTGCGTCCAGAAACTCCGCCGCCTCATAGGCCGCGCCAGTCAAAACGGCACCGTACCACGGGAAGATCGCCATGTCGGCGATGGTGTATTCATCGCCGCATATATATTCATTGTCCGCAAGGTGGCGATTGAGCACGTCGAGCTGGCGTTTCACTTCCATCGTGTAGCGGTCAATTGCGTATTCGATCTTCACCGGCGCGTATCTGTAGAAATGCCCGAAGCCGCCGCCCAGAAACGGCGCCGATCCCATCTGCCAGAACAGCCAGTTGAGACATTCCGTGCGTTTGTGATGGTCCGTCGGCAGGAAAGCGCCGAATTTCTCGGCGAGATAAAGCAGGATCGATCCGGATTCGAACACCCGCGTCGGCTGTTCCGTCGAGCGGTCGAGGAGCGCCGGGATTTTGGAGTTCGGATTGACCGCCACAAAACCGGACGAGAACTGATCGCCTTCATTGATGTCAATAAGCCATGCGTCGTATTCGGCGTCATGCCCTGCGGCGAGCAATTCCTCCAGCATGATCGTCGCCTTGACGCCATTCGGCGTCGCCAGCGAATAAAGCTGCAAGGGATGCGCGCCGGCCGGCAGTTCTTTCTCATGCGTCGGGCCGGCGATCGGCCGGTTGATCGAGGCGAACTGGCCGCCGCTTTCCTTTTCCCATTTCCAGACTTTCGGCGGCGTATAGTCGGCTGTGTCAGTCACTGGCGGGGTCCTTTCGGGAAGAGGCTGAGCCCATCTATTGTTCAACATGCGAAGCGGCAATGGCGTCGCGCATCACATGGCGGCGGCCACCCCATATGCAAGACCCGCTTTGAACAGAATTACTGGACCGGACTTTATGAATACTGATTGAGCGCAGCGCTCATTTCGGCATTCCTAAATCAGTCCCGCCAATGGCGATGACGGATCGGCATAGCGCTTTTTCGGCATGCGCCCCGCGAGATAGGCCTCGCGCCCGGCGATCACCGCGTGCTTCATGGCCGACGCCATCAGGATAGGGTCTTTGGCTTCCGCAATGGCGGTGTTCATCAAAACGCCGTCGCACCCCAGTTCCATCGCGACCGCCGCGTCGGACGCCGTGCCGACGCCGGCGTCGACAATGACGGGCACGGAGGATTGCTCGACGATGAGGCGGATATTGACCGGATTGATGATGCCGAGGCCGGAGCCGATCAGCGAGCCCAAGGGCATGATCGCACAGCAGCCCGCGTCTTCGAGCTTTCGTGCGTAAACAGGGTCGTCCGAACAGTAGACCATGACGTCGAAACCGTCCTTGATCAAAAGCTTCGCGGCGCGGAGGGTTTCCTCCATGTCGGGGTAAAGGGTCTTCTGGTCGGAAAGGACTTCGAGCTTCACAAGCTCCCAGCCGCCCGCCTCGCGCGCCAGACGCAAGGTCCGGATCGCATCTTCAGCGGTGAAGCAGCCGGCGGTGTTCGGTAAATAAACGTATTTCTCCGGGTCGAGAAAATCGACCAGCATCGGCTTGTCTTTGTCGGTGAGGTTCACGCGGCGCACCGCGACCGTCACCATCTCCGCGCCCGCGGCTTCCGCGGCTTCAGCGTTCTGCTGATAAGTCTCGTATTTGCCGGTGCCGATGATGAGGCGCGATGAAAACTTGCGGCCCGCCACTTCAAGCAATTCAGTCATCTCATCACCCTCCGCCCACGAACTGCACGATTTCGATCCGGTCGCCGTCGGCAAGCGCGGTCTCGCCATAGAGCGACTTCGGCACAATTTCGAGATTGCGCTCGATGGCGATTTTTCTCGGCTCGATCTCCAGCGTCGCGAGAAGCGAGGCGAGCGTCGCGGCCGCCTCGATGCGTCTGGTCTCGCCGTTAACGGTAATCTCCATGGAAATTCAGTCTCTTCTCTTGTTGCGGCTTGCGTTCAACGCCCCCTATATGTAGGCGCTTAAGGCCGTGCAAGAAACGGCTGGCGGGAAGTTTATGGCGTCAAAACCGGTCTATGTCCTCAACGGGCCCAATCTCAACCTGCTCGGCGCGCGCGAGCCCGATGTCTATGGGCGCGAAACCCTCGCCGATATCGAGGCGGACGTGAAAGCCCAGGCGAAGACGCTGGGACTGACGGTGGAGTTCCGGCAATCGAACAATGAGGGAACGCTGGTCGACTGGGTGCAGGAGGCGGACGCCAAGGGCTCAGGCCTGATCATCAATCCCGGCGCCTACACCCACACCTCGATCGCGCTTCTCGACGCGCTGAAAGCCGCCTCGATCCCCAAAATCGAGCTCCACCTCTCCAATATACACGCCAGAGAGGAATATCGGCGAAAATCCCTCACCGCCGAGGCGGTGAACGGGGTCATTATGGGCTTTGGGGCGAAAGGCTATCGTTTGGCCCTTGATGCGATTAAAACCCTTGTTTAAAGCCCCTGACCCATAACCGGGCGGAACTGGTCTTGGGGGCGATCAATAATCAGAACGGAAGAGGCATGGCGGGAAAGAACGACAAGAACGAACGCGACCTGGAATCGGCCTGGATCAGAGAACTGGCCGCCATTCTGGAAGAAACCGGCCTGACGGAAATCGAAATCGAAAAAGACGCCGTGCGCCTGCGCGTTTCGCGCCAGGGCGGCGTGGCGCAGATGAACGTCGCCGCAGCGCCCGCTCCGGCGGCGGTCCCCGCCGCCCCGGCGTCCGCGCCTGCAGCAGCGCCGGCGGCCGGCGATCATCCGGGCGCGGTACGCTCGCCGATGGTCGGCACCGCCTATCTCTCGCCTTCTCCCGGCGCGGCGCCGTTCACCTCGGAAGGCGCGAACGTCTCTGAAGGCCAGACGCTGATGATCGTCGAGGCGATGAAAACCATGAACCCGATCACCGCGCCGCGCGCCGGGACCGTGACGAAAATTCTCGTCAGCGACTCCCAGCCCGTGGAATTCGACGAGCCGCTTTGCATCATCGAATAATAGTAACTCCGGCCGCCCGGCGGCGCCGATTGACGGAAACGCAATGTTCAAGAAAGTCCTGATCGCCAATCGCGGCGAGATCGCCCTTCGCATCCACCGGGCGTGCAAGGAGCTAGGGCTCGCCACCGTGGCGGTGCATTCGACGGCGGATGAAAACGCCATGCATGTGCGCCTCGCCGATGAAAGCGTCTGCGTCGGCCCGCCCTCGCCCAAAGACAGCTATCTTAACATTCCGGCGATTATCTCCGCCGCGGAGATCACCGGCGCCGACGCCATTCACCCCGGCTACGGCTTTCTTTCGGAAAACGCCCGCTTCGTCGACATCGTCGAGGCGCACAACATCGCCTTTATCGGTCCGAAGGCGGATCACATCCGCGTCATGGGCGACAAGATCGCCGCCAAGGAAGCGGTCGGCAAGGCGGGCATTCCGCTGGTGCCGGGCTCGGACGGCGAGATTCACACCTACGAGGAAGCGCGCCTTGCGGCCGACCGTATCGGCTATCCGGTGCTGGTGAAAGCGGCGGCGGGCGGCGGCGGACGCGGCATGAAGCTCGCCAGGACGCCAAACGATCTCGCCGAAGCGATTTCGACGGCGAAAGCGGAATCGAAAGCCGCGTTCGGCGACGACGCGGTGTACCTCGAAAAATACCTCGAACTGCCGCGCCATATCGAGTTGCAGATTATCGCCGACTCCCACGGCAATGTCGTGCAGCTCGGCGAACGCGATTGCTCTTTGCAACGCCGCCACCAGAAAGTGCTTGAAGAAGCGCTCTCGCCGGCGCTCACAGACAAGGAGCGCGAGAAGATCGGCGAGACGGTCAGGAAGGCGATTGAAAAACTCGGCTATCTCGGCGCCGGCACCATCGAATTTCTATATGAGAATGGCGAGTTCTATTTCATCGAAATGAACACCCGCCTGCAGGTCGAACATCCGATCACCGAGCAGGTGACGCGCATCGACATTGTGCGCGAGCAGATTTCCGTCGCGGCCGGCAATCCTTTAAGCTTCAGCCAGAAAGACGTGGTCTTCCGCGGCCACGCAATCGAGTGCCGCATCAACGCGGAAAATCCGCGCACCTTCGTTCCCTCGCCCGGCGAAATCAAATTTTTCCACGCGCCCGGCGGACCGGGCGTGCGCTTCGACAGCGCCGTCTATACGGGCTACAAGATCCCGCCCTATTACGACTCGATGATCGGCAAGCTGATCGTGTTCGGCGACGACCGCGAATATTGCATTGCGCGACTGCGCCGCGCGCTCACCGAGATGGCGTTTGTCGGGATCGAAACAACCCTGCCGCTGTTCATCGACCTTGTCGACGATCCGGAATTTCAGAAGGGCGATTACCACATCCACTGGCTGGAAGAGTGGCTGAAGAAGCAGGACGCCTCCTAGTCCAGCGTCCGCTGGAAGCGCATCAGCGCCAGAAGCGCCAGCACCAGCAGAATAAGCAGGAGCGGGCCGAGGTCTCCGGCGATGTCGGAAACACCCGCGCCTTTCAGCATGATCTCCCGAACGATGCGCAGGAAATGGGTGTTAGGGATCGCCTCGCCGATCGCCTGCGCCCAGCCGGGCATGGCGCGAAACGGAAACATGAAGCCGGAAAGCAGGATCGACGGCAGAAAGACGAAGAACGTCATCTGCATCGCCTGCATCTGGGTCTTCGCCACCGTCGAAATCAGATAGCCGAGCATCAGATTGGTCAGGATGAAGATCGAAATCGCCAGCAGCAGCGCCAGCGGATCGCCGGCGAAGGGTATGTTGAACACATAAAGCGCAGCGAGAAGGATGATGCTGGTCTGGATCGCGCCGACGAGAATATAGGGCGTCGTCTTGCCGACCATCACCTCGATCGGCCGCACCGGCGTCGATAACAGCGCTTCATATGTGCCGCGTTCGCGCTCGCGGGTCAGCGCAATCGAGGTGATCATGGTCATGGTCATCGTCAGGATCACGCCAAGCAGTCCCGGCACGATGTTGAAGGCGGTGACGCCTGCCGGATTATACTGACGGTGGATGACGACGCTGTAGGGCGGCGCGCCGCTGCTGAGGCGTTTCGGCAAACGCTCGAGTTCCGGCTCGAAGGCGCGTCTTGCGATCTCGCCGATGGCGCCGACGACCCCTGACGCCGCCACCGGATCGGACGCGTCAGCTGCAACCAGAATTTCCGGCCGTTCGCCGCGCACCAGATCGGCCTCAAAGCTCTCAGGAACGACGATCAAAAAGCTGACCTTTCCTGACCTCAGCAATTGCTCGCCCTCCTCATCGCTGTGGACGATGTCGACAATCTCGACATAGGTCGACTGGCGCAGCCCCGCGAGCAGGCTCCGCGTCATCGGGCCATCGTCGCGCAATTCCACCGCCGTCGGCAGATGACGCGGATCGGTGTTGATCGCGAAACCGAAGAGCGTAAGTTGCATGATCGGCACCATGATCATGATCGCGAAGGTCGGCCGGTCCCGGCGCATCTGGACGACTTCCTTGATGAAAACAGCGCCGATGCGGGAGAAGGAAATCACGCCGCCTCTCCCGCTTCGAAATTGTCGCTCGCCTGGGTCATCAGATAGATGAACGCTTCTTCAAGTCCCGCCTTGACGGGCGTGATGCGAACGCCGGGCATGCCTTCAATCGGCGCCATGGCGGCGGCGAGCGCGCTTTCGTCCTTGCCGCAAACATGGATCGAGGCGCCGAAGCGGGCGAGAAAATCAACGCCCATGGCGCCGCTCAGCCGCGACGCGATGGCTTCAAGGTCGCCGCCTTCAATCTTGATGGCGTGAATGCCGACGCGATCGGGAATCTCTGCAGTCGGCGCATCGAGCAGCTTCTTGCCATAGGCGATATAGGCGATGCGGTCGCACTGCACCGCCTCGTCCATATAGTGCGTGGAGACAAGGGTCGTGACGCCTTCGGACGCATAACGCCGGATGGTGTCCCAGAAATCCCGCCGCGCCTTCGGGTCGACGCCGGCGGTCGGCTCATCGAGCAACAAAAGTTCCGGCTCGTGGATCATGCAGGCTGCAAGCGCCAGACGCTGTTTCCAGCCGCCGGAAAGACTGCCCGCAAGCTGTTTCGAACGGCCTTCGAGCCCGAGCGAAGCGATGGCGTCATCGACGCGGGCGCGCAGATTATCGAGATTGTAAAGCCGCGCGAAGAATTCGAGATTTTCTCGGATCGACAGGTCTTCATAAAGCGAGAAGCGCTGCGTCATGTAGCCGACATTGGCCTTGATCGCCGTGCTTTCATGCAGCACGTCATAGCCGAGGCATGTCCCCTCGCCTTCGTCCGGTTTTAACAGACCGCAGACCATGCGGATCGTGGTCGTCTTGCCGGAACCGTTCGGCCCCAGAAAGCCGTAGATCGAGCCGCGCGGCACCTTGAGGTCGAAATGATCGACGACGGTCTTGTCGCCGAAGCGTTTCGTCAGGCCGCGAACATCGATGACGGTTTCGCCGTTCATGGCAGCGTGACATCCACTGGCAGGCCGGGACGCAAGTCCGCCGGCGCGACGGGGCGCGCTTCGACAAGAAACACGAGCTTGTCGCGCTCCTTGAGGCTGTAAATGACGGGCGGCGTGAATTGCGGTTCGGCGGCGATATAGGAAATGCGCGCGGTCATCGTTTCGGCGCAGCCGTCGCAGGCAAAGGAAACTTCGCCGCCGGGTTTCATATCAGAAAGCCTCTTCTCGGGAACGAAGAACCGGATCTTGATATTGTCCGGCGGCAACAACGCAACGACCGGATCGCCGGCGGCGGCGACCTCGCCCTTGCGCCGGTAGATCCGTTCAATCGATCCCGCCGCCGGCGCGCGCACTTCCAGGTCGTGGAGCCGCCGCCGCGTCAGCCCTACCTGCGCTTCAGCGGACTGGTGGTCATGATGCGCCGCATCGCGTTCGACCCGCGCGCGCTCTAGCCGGGCTTCCGCCTCAAGCATCAGCGCGCGGTCATTATCGTAGCGGGCTTTCGAGACGTAACCGTCGGCATTGAGTTCTTTGGTGCGCTCAAAATTGAGCTGCGTGCGCTCCAGTTCAGCCTGCGCCTCCGCTACCGCCTGATCGAGCGCGCCAGCCGGTTCGGCGCGCTTTTCCGCAGCGTTCGCCGCAGCGGCGGCCTGTTCGACAGCATAGGAAAGCCGCCGCCCGTCAAGCCGGAACAGCAAGTCGCCCGCTTTTACTTGATCGCCCTCGCGAACGAGAATGTCGCCGACCACGCCCGCTTCCTGCGGCGCCATGTAAAGCGTTTCCGCCTCAACATAGCCGTTGAGATGATCGCCCTCTCCGCCGGAACAGGCGGCGAGCAACATCGCCGCAGAAAAACTCAAAACCCGTTTCATGACCGTTCCGCCAGAAGACCGTTGAACAAAAACTCCGTATGCGCCGCCGCGCGCTCTTCCGGCGTCGCCTTGCCGGGATCGCCAAGCAAAAGATGCGTGTAGAATCCGTGGATGAGCATCGGCCCCATGATTGCGCGCGCGGCGATTTCGGGATCGCAGGGCCGGAAGACGCCGCGCTCGGCGCCGGCGCGGTAAAGCCTCTTCACCGCGCCAAGCGCCTCTTCGACCACATGTTCGCGATAGAACACCGCGATATCCGGATAACGTCCGGCGACTGACAAAACGATACGCGGCACGGCGAAGATGCGCTTGTCGGAGATCAGCGCCATCGTCGCAGCGACAAGCAGTCGAAGCGCGCCCGCGGGATCGTTCGCGCCCGCTTCCGCAAGCGCCTTGACGCGCTGCGCCACCGGCGCGACCTCCCGCTCGATCAACCCGCGCAGGATCGCGTCTTTGGTGTCGAAATAGAGATAGACGGCGGCCTTCGAGATGCCGGCGCGCCGGGCGATGTCCTCGACCCGGGCGGCGTCAAACCCGCGCTGTTCAAACTCCGCGAGCGCCGCATCCAGAATCTCATCCGGGCGATGCTCGGCGCGGCGGCGCCATTTCGGCTTCTCTGCGGCTCGAGCGCTCATCGACGCGCGCCCTCAATAACTAACTGAAGGGTTAGTTGTATATGAAAAGGTTGCAAAAACAATAAGAACGTGGGTGCAGGAAAGCGGCGACTGCGAGAGCCGAAAAAATGCATTATTTTCAAGCCATGCCCCGTGATTCGGCCAGCGCCATCTCCCCCGACGAGCTCCTGAAAGCCTATACGCTCGGCTATTTTCCGATGGCGCGGTCGCGCGACGACAAGGACGTCGTCTGGGTGCTGCCTGACGAGCGAGGCGTCATCCCCCTTGAAAGCGCGCGGCTTCCGCGCCGGCTGAAGCGATTTATAAAGACCGAGCCGTTCGAGATCAGGATCAACACCGCCTTCGCCGACGTCATCATGGCCTGCGGAGAGCCGACCAGGGCGCGGCCGGACACCTGGATCAACGACGCCATTATCGAGGCCTATTCCGAACTCCATTTCAGAGGCTGCGCGCACTCCGTCGAATGCTGGCGCGACGGCAAGCTCGCCGGCGGTCTTTACGGCATCGTTCTCGGCGCGGCGTTTTGTGGAGAAAGCATGTTCTCGCGGGAGCGCGACGCCAGCAAGGTCGCCATGGCCCATCTCATAACGCGGTTAAAAATCGGCGACTTTCATTTCATTGACGCGCAGTTTTACAACGAGCACCTCGTTCAGTTCGGCCTGATCGGCATGCCCGACGATGATTATCAGATCGTGCTTGAAGACGCGCTTCAATCGGAGGCGAATTTCTTCGCCGCGCCGGATCAGTTGTCGACGGACCTGGTTTTACAGTCGATCACCCAGACGTCGTAAACCGGATGCTCCAGCGCGTTGAGCGCCGGCGCCGACGCGAACATCCAGCCGCGGAAAATATTGACGCCTTCGGCCTGCGGTCCTTCGAGAACCATCGGCGCCGGCTCATCTTCCATCGTCGGCAATTCGCCGACCGGTTCGACCGCGAGTTCCGGAATTTCCTCGACCGCAATCTCGTCCTCGACCGGCTCGCCTTCGCGCGGCTTCAGATCGCTTTCGCGATTGCCGAATTCCGTATCGAAGATTTCCAGAAACGCCGTTGTTTCCGGAAACTCTTCCGGCGGACGCTTGTCGCAGGTGCGCGGCTGAATTTCGAGGGAGCCGAACTGTGCGATCTCGTTCATCGGAATTTCAAGATCGACATAGCGTGCGGTGATCTTGTCGAGCGCGCGCAAGGTGACCGATACCGGCTCGCGGGTTTGCGTTTCAATCGCGCCGGCGAAAGGATCGTCTGCGCTGCGCGACAGGCGATCGAGCTCGCTCAACGGCTCATCTTCCTGCGGCTCAATTTCCTGCGCAGCGGCCGGGAACATAACCGCGGCGCCGGCGGCGATCAGTGCGTAAATGCGCATAACTAACTCCCGCGGACCCTATTCCGCATCATCCTTATCGCCCTTTGCAGACGAATTCGTGAAATTCTGTACGGCGAGATTTAAAAGATCGACAGAGCCTTGCGTAATCACGATCTTGTCGCCCGGCTTCAGCATGTCCATCGACGCGCCCGGCTCGATCGAGATATGAGCGCTGCCCAGCAGACCGTCGGAGACGACCTTGGCGATCGAATCGTCCGGCACCGCTACCGCTCCACTGATCGTCATGCGGACATTGGCCTCATAAGTGTTGGCGTCGAGTTCGTTCGCCGCGACCGAACCGACCTTGACGCCGGCGATCCTGACTTCCGAGCCGACCGTGACGCCGTCGATCCTGCCGAACACTGCATCGAGACGATACTGATCGGCGCCCAGTTGTTTTCCGGTGACGCCGTAGGCGTAAAACATGAACAACGCCGCGACGGCGATCACCACGAATCCGACAACGGTTTCAAATGCGGCGGCTCGGCTCATACGGTCATTCCTCGTTACGCGTCTTCCGGCTTCCAGGCCTCATAGTCGTCATTGACGTCTTGCGGCCCGCCGGCGCGCGCGAGACTCCCCGGCGGGTGATAGGCGAGCGGCGTGCCGGTCATGTTCGGCAGATGATCCTTTTCCCACGGGCGGCGCGTCAAGGGCTCATCGCTCGGCGGCGCGTCCAGCGTGTGATGCAGCCAGCCATGCCAGTCGGCGGGAACGCGGGAGGCCTCGGCGACGCCGTGATAAACGACCCAGCGGCGCGGGCGCTTGCCGTCCGAACCGGGCAGGCTCGGGACTTTTTCCTCAAAATAGCGGTTGCCCTGCTCGTCCTTGCCGACAAGGCGGGCGCCCTTGCGCCACAAGGTGAAGGACGTGCCCGGGGTGGTCGAATTCCACCAGGTAAAAAGCTGTGAAAACATCAGGTTCCTGTCCGCTCCGGCCGCCCATCCTGGCAGGGCGGCGCGGCCGGAATATGGCGCCCGCCGCCGGGCCGGGCAATAGCGGGGCGAGCGGGCGCGATGCGGCCTTTTCCCTTGATTTCACCCAAAAACGGGTGGAGCGAGGCCCCCTCGCATACTATATCTATGGTCTGAGCGATTGACCCTCGGACCGACGGCCGAGAGAGACGGAATTCATGCGTATAGACCGACGCTTTTCGAAAGACTGGCGCGCGCCTTATGGCGCGATCCCGTTCCGGCGCGCCGATTCGGAAATCCGCTCCTTCTCCGGAGAGACCATCTTCGAGATGCGCGACACCGAGGTTCCCAAGCACTGGAGCCAGACCGCGGTCGACATTCTCGCCCAGAAATATCTCCGCAAGGCGGGCGTGCCGGCGGCGACGAAGAAAGTGCGTGAAAAAGGCGTGCCGGTTTTCCTGCAGCGCTCGATGCCCGACGTGGCGGCGCTCGCGAAACTGCCCGCCGACGAGCGCTACGGACCGGAAACCGCCGCGCAGCAGGTGTTCGACCGGATGGCCGGCGCCTGGACCTATTGGGGTTGGAAGGGCGGTTACTTCACCGACGAAGGCGCGGCGAAAATCTATCTGGATGAAATGCGGGCGATGCTCGCTTTGCAGATCGGCGCGCCGAACAGCCCGCAATGGTTCAACACCGGCCTGCACTGGGCTTACGGCATCGAAGGCGCCGGTCAGGGCCACTATTACGTCGATCATGACAGCGGCCGGCTTGCGCCCTCCGACAGCGCCTACGAACGCCCGCAGCCCCACGCCTGTTTCATCCAGTCGGTCGAAGACAACCTCGCCGGCGAAAACGGCGTCATGGATTTGTGGAAGCGCGAAGCGCTGCTCTTCAAATACGGCTCCGGCACCGGCAGTAATTTCTCGAACATCCGCGGCGACGGCGAACCGCTTTCGAGCGGCGGCAAAAGTTCGGGCCTGATGAGCTTCCTCAAGGTCGGCGACGCGGCGGCTGGCGCGGTGAAGTCCGGCGGCACCACAAGGCGCGCCGCGAAGATGGTGATTGTCGACGCCGATCATCCCGACATCGAAGAATTCGTCCGCTGGAAGGCGCGCGAAGAAGAAAAGGTCGCCGCGCTGGTCGCCGGTTCGCGTGCGCTCGCCAAACATCTGCCGCTCATTATCGCCGCGTGCTGGACGAGCGAGGACGACGAGACCCGCCTCGACCCGCAACGCAACCCGGCGCTTAAGGCCGCGATCCGGGAGGCGAAACGCGCATTCATTCCCGACGCCTCGATCCGGCGCGTGATCGACTACGCCCGTGAGGGCTATCGCGAGGTCGAGGTCGATATTTACGATCTCGACTGGGACGGCCCCGCCTACCGCACCGTCTCGGGTCAGAACTCCAACAATTCGGTGCGCATCGCCGATGCGTTCCTGAAGGCTGTCGCCGACAATGACGACTGGGAACTGAAACGCCGCACCGACGGCGCCCCGGCGAAAACCGTCCGCGCCCGCGTGCTCTGGGAGGAAATCTGCGCGACCGCCTGGGCCTGCGCCGATCCCGGCGTTCAGTTTCACGACACGATCAACGCTTGGCACACCTGCCCGGAAGGCGGCGAGATCCGCGCTTCCAATCCGTGTTCGGAATATATGTTCCTTGACGACACGGCCTGCAATCTCGCATCGCTGAACCTGATCAAGTTCGTGCAGGACGGCGCGTTCGACGCCGACGCATACGAACACGCCTGCCGGCTGTGGACGCTGACCCTCGAAATCTCGGTAATGATGGCGCAATACCCGTCCGCCGAAATCGCGCAGCGCTCTTACGGCTATCGCACGCTCGGTCTCGGCTTCGCGAATCTCGGCGGCATGCTGATGTCGTCTGGGATCGCCTATGACAGCGACGAAGCGCGCGCCGTCGCAGCCGGCGTTTCGGCGCTGACCACGGGCGCAGCCTATCGCGCGTCGGCGGAAATCGCCGCCGCCGTCGGTCCTTTCTCCGAATTCAAAACCAACCGCGACGCCATGCTGCGCGTCCTGCGCAACCACCGGCGCGCGGCGATCGGCGTTTCCGAGGGCGGCGAATTCGAAGGGCTGAATGTCGAGCCGGCGCAGTTCAACGATATGGCCTGCCCGTTCCCGGCGCTCGCCGAACGGGCCAAAACGGTCTGGAACGAGGCTTACGAACTCGGCGCCATCAACGGCTTCCGCAACGCGCAGGTTTCGGTGATCGCCCCGACCGGCACGATCGGTCTTGTCATGGATTGCGACACGACCGGCGTCGAGCCCGATTTCGCACTCGTAAAATTCAAGAAGCTCGCGGGCGGCGGCAATCTGAAGATTATCAACCGCGCCGTTCCGGCGGCGCTGAAATCTCTCGGCTACAATGAAAGCGAGATCGCCGACATCGAGGCTTACGCGCTTGGACGCGGGACGCTGAAAGACGCGCCGGGGATCAATCTTGAAGAACTGCGCAACGAGGGTTTCGAAGACCGTCATATCAAGGCGCTCGAAGAGCGGCTGAAAACCGCCTTCGACATGACCTATGCGTTCACGCCGCACGCGCTGGGCGAAGACTTCTGCCTCAACATGCTTGGCATGCGCGAAAGCCAGCTTTCCTCGACCGGTTATGAAGTTTTGCGCGACCTCGGTTTTTCCGACGAGGAAATCCATGAAGCCAATCTCTTCTGCTGCGGCGCGATGACCGTCGAAGGCGCGCCGCATCTGAAAGAAGAGCACTACGCGGTGTTCGATTGCGCAACGCCCTGCGGACGCATCGGCGCGCGCGCGCTGAGCCTTGAGGCGCATTTGCGCATGATGGCGGCGGTGCAGCCGTTCATTTCCGGAGCCATCTCGAAGACCGTGAACCTGCCGGCCGCCGCCAGAATCGCCGACTGCGCACGCGCCTATATGCTGGCCTGGCAATTGGGCCTCAAAGCCATCGCCATCTATCGCGACGGCTCGAAACTGTCGCAACCCCTCGCCTCGTCGCTGCTCGCCGGCGAAACCGCCGATGACGAAGACGACGATTTCGCCGACCGGGTCGCCGCGGCGCCGGCGACGGAAAAGTCGAAGATCGTCGCCGAGCGGATTGTCGAACGCATCATCGAGCGCACGCCCGGGCGGCGCCGCCTGCCCGACCGGCGCAAGGGCTATATCCAGAAAGCGATCGTCGGCGGGCACAAGGTTTATCTGCACACCGGCGAATTCGATGACGGCGAGCTCGGCGAAGTCTTCATCGACATGCACAAGGAAGGCGCGGCGTTCCGCAGCCTGATGAACAATTTCGCCATCGCCGTTTCGCTCGGGCTGCAATACGGCGTGCCGCTCGACGAATATGTCGACGCCTATGTGTTCACCCGTTTCGATCCGTCGGGCCCGGTGCAAGGCAACGACTCGATCAAGCATGCGACGTCGATCCTCGACTACATCTTCCGGGAGCTCGCCATCTCCTATCTCGGCCGGTCCGACCTCGCCCATCTCAATCCGGACGAAAGCGCGGTGGACGCCATCGGCCGAGGCGTCAACGAGGAAAAGACGCAAGCCGATGCGACGAAACTGATCTCCAAAGGCTTCTCGCGCTCCACCGTGACCGACAATCTGGTGATCCTGCGCGGCGGCGATTTCGACCGTTTGCGCCATTCCGCCGGCGAGGATGCGGAGGAGATCGAGCCGGGCGACGATGACATTCGCGAGGCCGAGCAGCCGAAGGCCGAAAGCCCGCCGGAAATCGAGGCGCAAATCGCGCGGCTTGCAGACGCGGTGAACCAGAAGGCGCCGCGCGGCGTGCTGTCGACGCCGGGCGCCCGCCGCGAGGAAGCGCGCATCAAGGGCTATGAAGGCGACGCCTGTCCCGATTGCGGTCAGTTCACGCTGGTCCGTAACGGCGCCTGCCTCAAATGCGAAAGCTGCGGCGCGTCGACGGGCTGTTCTTAACCCGACATTAACGAACCAACCCTCCGCGTTCGGACGGGTTTTCACGCGTTGGAAAATTTTTCGTTCATCCTTAATCGAACATTGACGCCTGTCGCAGACAATCGAGCCCGGAATTCCTCCGGAGCGTTTCCATGGCCAAGATGGTCGCCCTCATTGTTGTGTTCATGCTTTTGCTGTTCTCGGTCGTAACCACCATTACGCCGGGATCGAACGGTTATAAAAAGCAGAACCCGGTCGCCAAGATCGGCAAGGAGTTCACCAAACCTCTCGGCAAGGTCGACAACGCCATTGAGCGCGTCGAAATGAACCTGCCGATCCCCGGCCTCAAAAAAGACGATACGGGCGCGACAAAGGTCCTGGAAGATCATAGCAATGAAGTGTTCTCCAACATGGATCTTCCCAAAGCGAACTTTGCAGGCTCGATCCTCACCGGCGCGCAACTCGTAAACGCCCTGCTTGACGGCGCCGTCTTCGAGGGCGCGCAAGGACCGGGCGCCAATTTCGCCGGCGCGCGGATGGCGAAAGCCAATCTTTCCGCCAGCGCGATGACCGGCGCCAATTTCGCCGGCGCCGAACTGCGCGAAGCGACGGCCCGCGCGGGCGACTTCTCCGGCGCCGACTTCACCGGCGGCGATGTTTCCTTCGCCTCGTTCTCGGGCGCCGTTCTCAAAAAAGCGGTCCTCGCCGACGCCTACGCGCCGGGCGCGGTATTCGTCGGGGCAAATCTCGCCGGCGCGAACTTCTCCAGGGCCGACCTCACCGGCGTCAGGTTCGAAAACGCCGACCTCAGCGGCGCAGTATTTGCGGAAACCAATCTCAAACTCGCGGACCTCAAGGGCGCCAAACTTTACGGGGCCGATCTCTCCACGGCGCTCAATCTCACCCGCGAACAACTGGCTGCAGCCTGCGCCAACACCGAGACCCGGCTGCCCGAAGGGCTTGCGGCGCCGCGCTGCTGAACATCCCAACGCCGCTCATCCCCGCAAAAGCGGGGAACCATAATTTTCAAATATCGCCTGGCCTCCCTGAATCCCGGCTCTTCACCCTGAGAAGCCGTCAATTCCTTCGTCCTTAGTGACGCGCCCGCTTTGCGGACGCCATCAGGATGAAGGAATTGACGACGTCCCGAAGGGCGCCGGAATGAGCAGAGGAGGTCTATTCTCCAAACCTTTTGCTGTGTGCGTCCCGCTCGCCTTTGCCGCCAAGGCGCGACGGGTCGAGCGCCTGCAGCACCTGCAACGCCAGCGACGACAGAGGCGCCGGCGCGCTTAAGCCGGCGATCGCCGGACGGGAAAGACGCGCGCGTCTTTCAAGGACGGGCGTGAGCGCTTTTCTTTCAGCGGGCGCCGTCTCGTCGGCGGCGAGCGGCTCTGCTTCCCCGGCGCCGTTCATCGAGCTTGCGATTGATGCGATCACTTCGCCGACGGTCCTCGGCCGCGCGCCGTCATAAAAGACCGGCCGGTTGGCGGCGGCCGCCGCCGGCACAATGTCCGCGGCTTTCATCGACGATGCGGCGCTCAGGAGTTTGACCGCGCCGGCGGGCCCAAGAAAATGCGCCGCATAAAGATCGGCGCTCGACGCCGCGCGACCGAGCCGCTTCTCAAGATGCGCGCGGTTTTCGTTGGCGATTTCGCCGGCGAGCGCCGCGGAAGCCTCCACATCGAAGCGGAGATCGAGGATTTCCTTGCGGCGCGTTTCGTCCGCCACGCGATAGCGCCCGTCGGGCCCGCGCGTGATGTCGGCGGCGAATGCTTCAAGCCCGTGTTTGCCGCCATAGTGCTTCACGGCGCCGAGCCAGGTCTGTTCGATGAACTGGAAGAGCCCGGCGGCGGAAGAGGTTTTCGCTTTCGCCTTTGGATCGAAGCCGGACTCCCGCGCCGCCATTTTCTTGAGAAACTCCAGCCCCGCGCCGGTCGCGGCGCTTGCCCGCTGCAGGGCGGTCGTGACCTGATGACTGGCGGCTGGATGGATTTTGGATGGCATGAAAATACCTCTCCCTTTAAGTCTCGCGCCCAGAGGTCAAGAAAGCGCTAATCCGGCGCCGCATCGAAACGCGACGGAAGGAACGCGCGCGCATTCGTTAACGGTTCGCCGTCGAAAATGTCGGCGGCGAGCAGTTCCGCGCTCGCCGGCGCCAGCAGAACGCCGTTGCGATAATGGCCGAGGGCGAGATAGACGCCCTCCGGCCCGCGCGGATCGCAACCGAGGATCGGCGCGCCATCGGGGGTGCCGGGGCGCAGACCGGCCCAGCGTTCGAGCTCCGGCCAGGCTTCAATCGCCGGCGCTGTCCGCCGCGCCCGGCGCAGCAGCCCGTCGACCGCCGCGTCATCGACATGCAGATCGCCCCGGTCCGCAAGCTCCGTCGCGCCGATAACAAGGCGCCCGCCGGCTTTCGGACAGAGATAGGCGCCGGGACCGCGCACCACGCGGCGGATCTCGCCTTCGACGCCATCAAGCGCCAGCGCCTCGCCCTTCACCGGAAAGACCGGCGGCTTCGGCAGGCCACAGACAAGCGCCGCCGCAACGGCGCCGCTCGCGATAACGAGCGTCGCCGCCTCCACCGCCTCGCCGGACGCAAGCGCGATGCACCAGACGCCGTTTTGCGGTTGGGCCTTTAGGGCGCGCCCGTCGATCAACACGGCCGCGCGCCGCGCAAGACTTTCGCGTAAAGCCGCAAGCAGCTTCCTCGGATCGACCTGCGCGTCCGCCTCGGCGAAGAAACCGGCGGCGACATCAGGGGCGAGCGCCGGTTCGAGCCGCCGCGTTTCCTCCGGCGACAGCATGGCGACGGCGGCGCCGCGCGCCGCCAGCCCCGCGCATCTTTCTTCCAGCGCTTTCGCTTCGGTCTCATCGAAGGCGACGCCGATGACGCCGTCGTCACGGAAGTCAACCGAAAGACCGGTTTCTTCTTCGAGACCGGCGGCGAAAGAAGGCCACTGGCGGAGACTGTCGGCGCTCAATTTATAGAGCGCTTCGGGATCGCCGACCGCATCTTCGAAAGACGGCGCCAGCATGCCGGCGGCGGCGTTGGTAGCAGGCGGAATTTCAGCGCCGGCGTCGATGACCGCGACCCGCGCATGACGAGCGGCGAGCGCGCGCGCAAGCGTCAGCCCGATCACGCCGCCGCCGGCAATCGCAATGTCAAACCGATGCGCGCTCAACAAGACATCCCTTCACCTCAGATCGATCATGACACATTGCCTGATCTACTGGCGCTAAACCGTTCCAACCCTCATCCTGAGGTGCCAATGCACAGCATTGGCCTCGAAGGATGGCCGAAAGCGCATCGCCTGCCGCACATCCTTCGAGGCTTTTGTTATGCAAAAGCGCCTCAGGATGAGGCGTTGTAAGTGTTTCGGGGCACATCCTCATGAAATCAAGACCTGCTTTCGCCTACAGCGGCGGCGCCAGTAGCCGCGTCTTTTCCTTCGAACCCGCCGATGAGCCGAAATAATAGTTCACCACCGCCGCCGTCATGGTCGCCAGCGCGCCGAGCATGATCGAGAATTCGGTTTCGGCGCCGTCGGGCAGCCGCCGCGACACCATGGCGGCGAGAACGATGAAAAAGCCGAGGATGATGAGCCCGCCGAGTACGGTCGGCGTGCGGTCGTGCAGCGCGACTTCCCGGGCTCTCGCGTCGGCGCGGTCGCCGGCGTCGATGCGGCGGCCTTCAAGGCTCGCCTCGCGCAACGCCAGCTCGAATTCATATTCGGCATTTTTAAGCGCAACCAGATGCTCGGGCGAGGCGTTCAGCAAGGTCTCTGCGAGCGCTTCCTCATCGGCGCCCGGATCGCCGAATATCGCCCTGGATAGCTGGGCGACGGCGGCGCCGGCGAGCGGGCCGCCAAGCGCGCCGGCAAGCGCCGGCGCAACGCCTGCGATGGCGCGTTTAAGCTTGCCGCGGGATTGAGTTGAAGATTTCGCCATGAACTGCTCCGCAAATATCCGGCTTCGAGACATTGCGCGCATCATAATGGCCCCGGCGCCGGCGTGGACAAGATTGCTTGCATCCACGGCCGGCTTTTTGCGGCGCATCGCCAGGACATGGCGCCAACCCTTTTATTGGCGCGGGTTTTCCGTTTCATGCTGACGCGAAGGACAAGAAACGCATGCAACCGCCGATAGCGCCGTGTCGCGCGCGGCGTGACAACAGAAACAACAAAGTTCGGGTCCTGAATAAATTTTTTTCGGGGCGCAACCCCGCGTTTTGACTCAATAAAACGCAAGCCGGCCAATCATTTCCAAAATTCAATTTGCAATCGCCGACGGATCAATTCACGGTTGCGCGAAACTGATTCGGCGCACGTTAAAAGAGCGCCAAACGCAACGGCGGTCCTTTTTTATGATATTCGCAGCTTCGGCGGTTCTCCTTGCCGCCTCTTTGTGGATTCTGGCAAGCGCGAAATCATTCGACATGGCGGCGCGCGCGCCGGCGCTGATGATGGCGGCCGGTGCAATCCTTTCGCTACTATACCGCGCTTCCGGCGCGCCGTTCCTGCCGTCCGAATGGATGGCGGCCGGCGCCGACGCGCTGCTTGCGGCGCTGGCCTTCGTCGCCGCCGCGCAGTTCCGGGTCACCAGGCTCGCCAAGGCCTGCCCGGCCTCGTTCCGGCTGACGATCGGCGGCGCGCCCCTGTTCCTGATCGTGTGCGGCCTCGCGGCGTTTATCCTGGTGCCGCAATTAACGCTCGGCGCGGCGTTTCTGGTCGCCGGGGCGTTGACGCTCAACGGCGCCGCTTTCGACCGACGCGCGGTTTCCGACGCACCGGCGCCCTCCGTCATCAAGGCCGCCGTCCGGCTTGAAAGCGCAGCCATTCTCGCCCTCGGCCTGCCGGTCGCCGTATTCCTCGAGGCGGCCGCCTCCGCCGCGCCGGAAGGCATGCCGGCGGCGACGCCATATTACGAGTTCAGCCTCTCGGCGTTCCGGGCTTTCGCGCTTGGCGGCATGTTCGGCCTCACCGCAGCTATCGTCGGTAACCGAATGAAAACCCTGCAGAAAAAGGCTCCGCCCGCAATCATCGCAGGAAGCCTTGCGGCGCTCTTCGCCGCACTCATGGGCGCCCATCCGGTGATCGCCGCCGCCGCCGCCGGGTTGCTCTGGGGCGAGCAGACGCTGGCGCCGATGACGACGCGGGTGCGCATGCGCAGGATCGTCGAACGCGCCGTCGCGCCGGCGGCCTATCTCCTGTTCGGCGTTCTCCTGGCGCCCCGCCTCTTCCAGGCCGATCTCCTGACGGTCGTCTTTATCCTCTCGGCGGTGACCATTGTGCGCGCCGGACCGCGCCTTTTCTCGCTTCAGAAAACGACGCTGCCGAAAGAGAGCCAGATGTTCCTCGCCTGGTTCGGCGGCGCGCCGGGCGCAGCGTCTGCGCTGTTCCTGATCTCGCTGCTCGACGCCCCCTCGGTCATCGCCCAGGACGCCGTACTGACGGTCGGCGCCCTCGCGGTCGCCCTCGGCGTCGTCGCTGCGCGGCTGACATCGCGCCCGCTGTTGAAGATTTTCCTGAAACAGACGGCGATCGCCAAAAAGCGCGCGATGTTCGCGCACTAAACCTTCGGCGCCGAATCAGTATCCTTCGTGACAATCATTTTCTTCATCCTGAGGGCGCGCATGGCATGCGCGCGCCAAGAAGGACGAAGGTCGCGGCCTGTTTTTCAGGCGGGCGAAAATCAGAATTCGTAATTGAGACCGACTTCGGCGGCGTGAACGCCCTCGGCAATATTGTTGACGGCGCCGAGGAAGCGGTAAGCCGCTTCGAGCGAGACCTGTTCGGCGAGCGCGGCTTCAACGCCGGCGCGCGCCGTATAGCCGAAGCCGGTCTGGCTCACCGTGACGACGCTCGTTCCGTCATCGGTTTTGAGCTTGTAATGCGCGACGCCGCCGCCAAGCGATGCAAAGGGATTAAACCGCGCATCCGGCGAAGCGTCCCAGCGCAGGGAAACAACGCCGGTCACGCCGGTGAGCGTCGTTTCAAGCGAGGCCGCCAGCCGATCGACATCGCGCAGGAACACCGCTTCGGTTTCCACCGACATCTGGTTCTTCGATTTTTTCTCGAGCGCCCGGCGATAGCCGCCGGAGACCAATAGCCCTCGGGTTTCGTCGCCGGGGCCCGTCATATCGCCCGAAAAAGCGTAGCCGCCGCGCAGGAACACCGCCTGCCCGAAACCGGCATAGGCGGAAGCGAAGGCGGACGGGGAGCGATTCGCCCGCGGCGGCAGCGCTGGCGCCGGCGCCTCAGCCGCCGTCTCCCGGGGAATGGGCCGGGCCTCGCCCGCCGCGCGCGGCGCATCGGCGGCCTTGTCCGGCAACGGGATTACCTCGTCCATATGATCAGCCGAGACCGCCTCTTCCGGCGCGTTAAGCCGTTCGGCGGTCTTGCAGACATAAGCCCCGGACTCGGTTTTATGGCACTCATCATCGAGCGCGTAGGCGGGCGCCGCTGCAGAAAGGCTCAGGATCCAGATTAGACGTCGCCGCATGGCTCCCCTCGCGATGTCGATTCGAAAAAAGCTAGCCGGCGATTCGGTGAGTTTATGGTTAACGGCTGGTTAACCGGCGGCGGAAACGGCGCTCCACCCCGCGCGCATTCATGAAATCTCAAAGCCCGGATGCGAGTTTAAGGCCTTCAACCTGTTGCGTCTGAAAGCCTTCCCCATGAATAAAGCCGCCCGCCGCCTCGCCTCGATTGTCAGTTATCGGACATTCATCATTATCGGACTGGCGGTCGCCTCGACGGCGCTCTGCCTCGTCTTCGACATCAAGGCGGAATTTCCCCTGACCCTGATGGCGACCGCGGTGGTGTTCCCGATCGTGTTTTCGATCGGCGGCGCCTACAAGCGGCGCGAAGCGGCGCTCGACCAGTACGGCGCGCTTAAAGCCCACGGTAAGGCGATCTTCTACGCGGCGCGGGACTGGCCGGAACGCCCCTCGCCCGACGCCATCGCAAAGCTGCGCGAGGAGCTGGTGACGCTGTTCGCCGCCTGCCGCACGCTGTTCACAAGCCCGCAACATCAGGTCGCCGAGCATGAAAAAGAGGTCTACGCCGCCTTCTCCCGGCTTTCGCGGCTCATCCGCACCGAGCTGCGCGAGAACGGCCTTGCTTCCGGCGAAGTCTCCCGCTGCAATCAGTATCTTTCAAAAATGCTCGCCGCGTTCGAGCGGATCAAACATGTCTATCAGTACCGCACGCCGCGCACGCTCCGCGCCTTCTCGGACGTCTTCATCACCATCCTGCCGCCGCTTTACGGGCCTTATTTCGCAGCCTCGGCGAGCGAATACACCGCGCCCATTCTCGCCTATGTGCTGTCGGCGCTGTTCGCCTTTATCCTGACCAGCCTCGACAATATCCAGATCCATCTTGAAAACCCGTTCGACCAGGTCGGCGAGGACGATGTGATCATCAATGTCGAGAAATTCGAGGAACGGCTCGAAACGCAGACGCGCGTCGCCGCCTGAGACGCCGGGCTCGTCAGAACCTGTATTTCTTCTGCTTGCGGGCGCGTTTGGCTGCATCGGCGAGGCGCTCGCGTTCTTCCGGCGTCAACGCCGTCTCGATGACGCCCAGCACCTGATAAACGGAACGGAAGTCTTCGTCCTCCCACCATGCGGCGGCTAGGGCCCGGCATTCATCCAACGTTTGCTGTTCGACTCTCTCGCTCTCCTGGTATGAGCCCTTCATCTCCCATGTGTAGCGCAATTGCTCGATCACCAGCCAGCGGCGGAACGGGATATAGATATCAAACCCGTCCTTGAAAAAGCGCTGCGCCTGCGGCAGCCATTTCGCACAACGCTTGAGGTCCTGATCGAAACGCGACGGCGTGCGCTGCAAAACGAAGAAGCGCTCGCCCGGTTTTCGCAAACCGAGAAACGTGAACACCGACGCCAGCGAATAAGGCGGCGCCGGCGCCGAGCCGTCGCCCGGCGCGACTTCCCGCCAATGTATCGTCGGATCGTCCGGCAATTTGTTGAAGTCGAGAATGTCGAGATTGGCGTCCATCTCCTGACGGTTCCACCAGAAGGTCAGCGCCACCGCGGGATTTTCAAAACCGATCTCCCACGCATCGCCGCCGCCGCTCCATTGCGATGCGGAAAAGCCGAGCCTTGCGAGCGGTTTGCCGAGCATGGCGTGAAGATGCGCCGGAAAATCCCCGGGCGCCCAGGAACTCTTGTCCCCGCGCATGCTGAAATAAAGGTTCTCAAACGGATTGATCATCGCCCCCGACGCTCCGCCGCTCGCCCGGTCAGTATAGGCGGCGGAAGACGGCCCGAAAACCCGCTAATCCCAGTCAAATGCCTCGAGATGCGCGCGCAAATGGAAGATTGTCGGGAATTTCTTGAGGATCAGGTCGGATCTGAGGCCGAGACAGATGTCCTTAATCGCCTGCGGCTGTTTTTGATAATGGGCGCGGCCGCCGACGAGATCGTAGAGCAGCCGCACAATCGCGACGATGTCGGCGCGGCGCTCCTCCGCCGCCGAGCGGCCCCATTCGTGAAAATCAATCGTCCTTAACTGAAAAAAAACGCCGCGCCGTTCGACGAAAATATTGCCGGCGTGCAGGTCGCCGTGAAACTCCTTGCGGACGTGAATGTCCTCGATGCCGTTTGCAAGATCGTAGATCAGATGCAGCGCTTCGAAAGGCGGCATCCGGCGCCCGCGATAGGTTTTGAGAAAGTCCTCCAGCACCGCGCCTTCGAAATATTCGCTGATGAGGCAATAGATGAACTGATCGCCGAGCCAGACTTCTTCCGCATTCATGTATTTGACGACGATGTCGCAATCCCTGAGCGCATCGAGTTTGCGGGCGTAGCGCACGAAGCGTTTGGTGTGGTCTTTCCTTGAGGGAAAATAGAGTTTCGCCGCGCGGGTGAGCCCCGTCGCCCTTTCGCGGATCTTGTAGACTTCGCCTTCGCTCCCTGCGCCGACCCGTTCCAGGATTTCGTATTTCCAGGTCAACCGGTCGCCGGGGTCAAGGCCGAAGGTTTTTGGGGCGGTGGTCATTGACCGGATATACTATCAGAAAAACAGATCATGGCATCCCTTCGATCCTTCGAGACGTCCAAATTCCTTCATCCTGAGGGCGCGCTTGAAAAGCGCGTGTCTCGAAGGACGAAGGAATTTGGCCTCCTTAGGATGAAGGGATAACCGATCAAAAGGTCTAACCCGTCTTGGTGAAAAGCTCGCGGCCGATCAGCATACGGCGGATTTCCGAGGTCCCGGCGCCGATCTCATAGAGCTTGGCGTCGCGGAGGAGCCGGCCGGTCGGGTATTCGTTGATATAGCCGTTGCCGCCCAATAGCTGGATCGCGTCGAGGGCGACCTGCGTCGCCTTTTCCGCGGCGAAGAGGATGCAGCCCGCCGAATCCTGCCGCGTCGTCTCGCCCCGGTCGCAGGCTTTCGCCACCTGATAGACATAGGATTTCGCAGCGTTCATCGTCACATACATGTCGGCGAGCTTGCCCTGCACAAGCTGGAACTTGCCGATCGGCTTGCCGAACTGTTCGCGCTCATGGACGTAAGGAATGACGACGTCGAGACAGGCCTGCATGATCCCGAGCGGCCCGGCGGAAAGCACCGTGCGCTCATAGTCGAGCCCCGACATAAGCACCCGCGCGCCTTCGTTCTCGTGACCGAGAATGTTCTCCGCCGGCACTTCGCAGTTCTCGAACACCAGCTCGCCGGTGTCCGACCCGCGCATGCCGAGCTTGTCGAGCTTCTGCGCGGTCGAAAAACCCTTAAAGCCCTTTTCGACGATAAAAGCGGTGATGCCGTGGGAGCCCGCCGGCGGATCTGTCTTGGCGTAGACCACAACCGTATCGGCGTCCGGCCCGTTGGTGATCCACATCTTCGAGCCGTTGAGGATATAGCGGTCGCCCTTCTTTTCGGCGCGCAGCTTCATCGACACGACATCCGAGCCGGAGCCCGGTTCGGACATTGCGAGCGCGCCTAGATGTTCGCCGGAGATCAGTTTCGGCAGGTACTTTTCTTTCTGCGCCTTGGAGGCGTTGATCTTGAGCTGGTTGACGCAAAGGTTTGAGTGCGCGCCGTAGGAAAGGCCGATTGCGCCGGAAGCGCGGGAGATCTCTTCCATAACGACCGCATGAGCAAGATAGCCGAGCCCCGCCCCGCCATACTCTTCCTCCGCCGTGACGCCCAAGAGGCCGAGTTCGCCGAGCTCCGGCCAGAGCTCGCGCGGGAACTGGTTCGTGCGGTCGATCTCGGCGGCGCGGGGGGCGAGCCGCTCGGCCGCCCAGCGGGCGACCATCTCGCGCATCTCCTCGATCATCGGATCGAGGTCGAATTTCATGAACGCATGACTGTTGGACCGCATGGCGGTTTCCTCCTGGCGATTATCGCTTTTCGGGTTTCATTACCCCTCTAGCGCGCGCTCGGCAAACGCTTCGCGAGATCGGCGATTTCGCGCCTGATGGCGGCGAGTTCGGCGGCGATCCGCTCCTGATTTTCGAGCACTTCGTCGACCACCGGCTCTGAGTCCTCCTCAACCACCCGGACGACGATCGCCACGAAGAGGTTCAGCATGGTGAAGGTCGCGATCAGTACGAAGGTGAGAAAGAACACCCAGGAGCGCGGATGGGTCTCGGCGACATTCCCGGCGATGTCCGGCCAGCCCTCAAGGGTCATCACCTGAAAAAGCGTGTACATCGCCGTAAAGACGTCCCCGAAGCGGGCCGGATGCTCCGGCCCGTAAAGATTGGCTGCGATCACCGCAAAGACATAGACGATCAAGGTGAGGACAACGCCAACCGAAGCAATGCCGGGAATCGAATCGAGAAGCGCCGAGACGACAACCCGCATGCGCGGGATCACCGTGATCACCCGGAGGACGCGCAGCACGCGAAACGCCCGAAGCGCAGCGAGCCCCGACGTCGCGGCGGCGAGCGAGATCAGCACGATCACGAAGTCGAAGATGTTCCAGCCCTTGCTGAAATACTCCCCGCGCTCGGCGACGATCCGCAAGATGATTTCCCCGACAAAGGCGTAAATGATGACCCGGTCGGCCAGCAGCAGCGCCGGCCCGATAGCGGCCTGAACGCCGGCGAAGGTTTCCGCCCCCAGGATCGCCGCATTCGCCAGAATGAGCGCCAGGACGCCTGTCTGAAAGGCGCGGCTGTTAACAATTTTCCCGGCCATGCCCTGCGCGCTATCCATGCCGCATTCGCCTCTCTCAACCCGATAGGGCATTGCTAGGGGGATTCTCGGCTCAGATGAATGGATCGTTTCGCCGGATCGGTGAAAGGCCCATGAGAACAAAGGCGAAGCCTTCTTTGGTGAAGACGCCGCGTCCGACGGAAGTCTATTCGGTTTCGAGGATGCGCCCGACCATCGCCGGCGGGCGCAGCGCGGTCACGATCCGCGTGCGAGCAACTCATCCAGCTGAGCGAACTGTTCGGGCAGGCCTTCGGCCGAACCGGCAAGGGCTTCGTCGAGGGCCGCCGCCGTGGGATAAAGTTCGTGGAAGGTGACGAGCGTCTTGCCGGCTTTTTCTTCGAACGTCACCGTGGTCACGGCGCCCTCATCGCTTTCCTCATTCGTCCAGACGATGCGCTTTTGCGGCGTTACTTCCTTATACGTGCCGAAGAACGCCATCGGTTGATCGAAGGACGGATGACTGAACACGAAGCGGTATGAGCCGCCGGCGCGCACATCCATCTCGCACGAAACCAGCGACATGCCGATTGACTTCGGCACCCACCAGACCTTGAACAAGTCAGGGTTGCTCCACGCTTCGAAGACAAGGGGCGCCGGGGCGTTGAACATCCGCGTTACGACGAGCTCGCGGCTGGACTTGCGTTCCACGACGGTGGGGTTCGCGGCGGCGGCGCTGCTCTCTTTCCCTTCAGGCATCTGCCTTCTCCTCGTATTGTAATTGCTCGATAATCTTGTCCGGCGCATCAGCCCGGCGGCGAAATGGGAGAACGCGCACGCTCAACCAGCGAGCCATGCGTCCAGGTATTTGTAATTATGCCCCATGCCGTCGGTCATGCCCGTGGCGATGGCGTCGTCGCGCTCCGCCCTTGAGGCGTAGGCCATCGTGACGATCAGCGTCGTAACGCCGTCAGCTTCCTCGAAGTCATTCGTAATAATCGCGGGCTCTTTCATCATAGCGACGTCAAAGCTCCCCTGATCATAATGTTCTTCAAAGACCAGCCGCGCCGACGGGATCACTTCGAGGTATTTGCCGAAAAACCCGAACTCCGTTTGCGTCTCATCGTTACGCCAACGCCAGCGATAGGAACCGCCAACGCGCACATCCATTTCGCAAACGGGCATCGACCAGCCATCGTAGCCCTTCAGCCATTTCCTCATCAGTTCCGGTTTCGTGTGGGCGTCCCAAACCAGTTGCGCCGGCGCCTTGAATGCGCGCGTCACGCGGACTTCACGATCCGAAGGCGTTTCGACCTTGATATTGCTCATCTGAAGGCCCTCACTTTTTCTTTGGCGGCTTTTTCTGCGGCGCGGATTGAAGTTCAGCCAGCAGCGCGTCTAGACGCGCGTAGTTCATTTCCCAGATCTCGCGATGCCGCTCGATCCAGGCGGCCTCTTCTTCCAGCGCGCGCGCGCCAAGCCTGCAGGTCCTGACGCGCCCCACCTTTTCCGTCGTGACCAGCCCCGCCCGCTCCAGCACGCCAACATGCTTCTTCATGCCCGTAAGGGTCATGTGGAACTTCTCGGCGAGGTCCGTGATCGACGCGTCGGCGCGGCCGAGCTGCTCCAGCACGCCGCGCCGGGTCGCATCCGAGAGCGCGGCGAAGGAAGCATCGAGGCGGGTTTCACTAAACTGAACCATATGGTTCAGTTTGTAGCTTATCGATTTGCGGCGCGCAAGAGGAAAAACCAAAGCGTTGGGAGAGACGCCCCGAGGGGCGCCGTTCGCGATTCTCGATTTAAATGAATGGACCGTTTCGCCGAATAAGGTGAAAGGCCTATAAGAACAAAGGAGAAGGCGCCTTTTTAAGAGGCGGCGGACGATTGGCGATGCGGTGAAAATCCGCTATCAGGGCGCCTTTCGGCAAGGGAGACCGGCTTGAGCGACGAGCGCGACGATCATTCAGCGCCAGACGAAAGCGCCGTCCAGAATGAGACGAGCCCGCGCATGCGCTTTAAAGGCATCGTCGAGTCCGGTTCGCGCGAGGCCGCTGAGGCCGCCGCCGAGTACGGCGTCCATGTCATCACCCGCAATGAAGAACACTGGAACGCCCGCAGCCGCCAGCTTTGGCTGATGGCGCGGCTGACCGCGATCTTCGTGTTTTTCTCCTTCATGGCCGGCCTGCCGCTCGGCAATTATATCGCCTACCGCCAGCTCAACGGCGGCTCGGAGGGCTGGTCCCTGCTCGCCGGTTACCAGACCGACATCTTGATGTTCGCAATCGTGGTGCCGGTGCTGATCGTGTTTCTCGGCTATCTCGGCTCGCGCATCGGCGCGATGGTGAATGCAGCGGAATCGATCGCCGCCGCCGCCCAGCAATTCGTAACGCCCGACGTTTCCGCCATGCGCAATGTCGATACGGTCGGCGAGGTGGTGCGGGGCCACATGGCGACCCTCAATGAAGGGCTCGACGGCGCCCTCACCCGGCTCGCCTCGGTCGAATCCATGATCCGCCAGCATGTGGAGGCGATCGAGATCGCCGGCGAAGCCATCGAACAGCGCGCGGTCGGCGCCGTCGAACGGGTCGCCGACGAACGCTCGCGGCTGATGGATCTCACCGAAAGCCTTAATGCGCATGCGGACAGTTTCGCCGCCGCCATTGCCGAACGCGCGAAAGCCTCGATTGAAGCGCTCGAGGCGGCCGACACCGTTTCCGGCCAGGTCGAGCGCGATTTCGACGACCGGCTGACGCGTCTTGAAGACGCCGCCGAGCGCGCGCTTTCAAGTTTCGAAGCGCTGCGCGACGCGCTGCGCGATACCGACGAACATATGCGCGCCTCCGCGCAGTCAATCGATGAGGCGGCGGACTTCACGCTCAAAGCCACCGAACGCGCCAATGCGGCGTCGAACGCCGCCGCCGACTCCGCCGCGCGCAACGCCGCGAATGTCGCCGCTTCCGCAAACCGCGCCGCAGAGTCCGCAAAACAGGCCGCCGACAACGCCATCGGCACCGCCTCCGAGGAAGCCGAACGAATCGCCGAGGCCGCCCTCGCCGCCGCCGCGGAAAAGACCGGCAAGGTGCGCGAAGCGGCGGAAAAAGCGCTCAGCGAAATGGCCAAACTCGCCTCCCAGTCCATCGACAGCGCCCGCGCCGATGCGGACAAGGCGACGAAAGCCGCCGCAGACGTCACCGAAGCCGCGCGCGTGACCTCCGAAGCCGCGAAGACCGCCTCCGCCGATGTGGCGAAGGCGAGCGATCAGGCGCGGGAAAGTTCCGAACAGGCGATCAAATTTTCCGAGGAAGCCGCCGCGCGCATCGAGGAACGCAACAAGGCGCTCGCCGAGGCGCGCGCCGCCCTTGAAAAAGAAAACGCGCGGCTTGAGGCGCTGATCGAGGAACAGCGCAACCGCGCCGACCGCCTCGCCGACGCCATCGCCACCCAGACCGAACGCCTGAGCAAGCTCGCCGAAGCCCAGCTTCGCGAACAGGAAGCCGCCGCGAGGCTCGCCGAAGCCGAGAAGGAGCGCGAGGCCCGCGCCGCCGCGGAAGCGAAGGAAACCGAACGCAAGGCGAAAGCAGAGGCCGAGCGCAAGGCGAAGGAAGAAGAAGCCGCGGTGAAAAAAGCCGAGGCCGAAGCCCGGCTGGCCGCGAAGGAAGAAGCCGAACGCAAGGCCGCCGAAGAGAAGCCACAGGACGAGCTTCAACTGACCACCCGCGAGCAGGAGAAAAAGAAGTCGAACGGCGCGGCGCGGCTGGAAGAACTCGCCCGCGACATCGCCGAACGCCGTCCGCGCGGACCGAACCGCCAGCGCAAGGAGCCGGTCCTCGCCAAGAAAGCCAAGGGCGACGACCCGCGCTCGAAAGGCAACGTCTCCTGGCGTGAAATTCTCGATGCGGCGGAAGACTCCGAACCGCTCGATCTCGGCAAGGTCGCCAAGCCCGCGGCGGAGGCGGCGAAAGAAGACGCCCTTGACGCCATCCGCATCATTTCCGAGCTTCAGGCCTTTACCTATGAGCTCGAAACCCGGCTATACGGCGACCCGCCGCCGGCGCTCGCCGAGCGCTATGAACGCGGCGACCGCAATGTGTTCGCGAACCGTCTGCTGCGGCTCAACGAAGCCGATGTGAAACGCCGCATCCGCTCGGAGTCCGCCCGCGACCGTGGCTTCGAAACCGGGGTGCATGACTTCCTGCAAGGGTTCGAAAAACTTCTCGAAGACGCGACGACCTCCGAAACCGCCGATGAAGAGCTCGAAGAATATCTAAGCTCCCCGCTCGGCCGGGTTTATCTGCTGATCGGCGCCACGGTCGGGTACTTCGCCTGAAGAGGAATTGGCCGCTCATCCCGCGAAAGCGGGGATGGGCGGTGAGAGAGCAGTCCCTCCCATTTGAAGGTCGGATTCATGAAACGCGCGAAATCCCCCGATGATTATTATGACGGCCTCACTCAATGGCGCGAGGAACTGAACGCCCTGCGCGTAATCCTGAAATCGACCGACCTTAGCGAAGAAATCAAATGGGGCGGCCCCTGCTACACGCTCGACGGCAGGAACGTCGTCGGCGTCGGCGGGTTCAAATCCTATTTCGGCCTATGGTTTCATCAGGGCGCGCTTCTAAATGACGAGCAAAAAGTGCTGATCAACGCCCAGGAGGGAAAGACCAGGGCGCTCCGGCAATGGCGAATGACGTCGGCGAAGGAGATCAAGCCGGCGCTCATTAAACGCTATATCAAGGAAGCGATGGCGCTGGCGAAAGAAGGAAAAGCGATTGCGCCGGCACGCGGCAAAAAACTTGTCATCCCCGCCGCATTTTCAAAAGCCCTCGGCGCAGACAAGGCCGCGAACGCTGCTTTCAAAAAACTGACGCCCGGCAAGCAGCGCGAATACGCCGACTATGTCGCTGAAGCCAAGCAGGACGCCACGAAGCTACGGCGCGTCGACAAAATCCTGCCGATGATCCGCGCCGGCAAGGGCCTTAATGACAAATACCGGTAGCTGTGACGTTCCGCCCGGGCTTCATCCTGAGGAGAAAAATCCTTCTGGTCCTTCGTGACGCCGGTCTTCGGCCGGCCCTCAGGATGAAGGATTTTCGTCACGAAGGACTAAGCCGCTTCAGCCCCTCGATGCGCGCCGCTTGACGCCTTCCCGATACGTCCAGTCGACGATCTCGGGGATCAGCGTTTCGAACGCCGCGTCGAACGCCGCGATGACTGCGTCAGCATTGTCCGACGCCGCGGGCGCCGAAGCGTCAAATCGCTTCGCCGCAACAATGCGGCTGCGGCCGTCGGTGAGCCGCGCATAAATCGATACCGTCGCGGCTTGTCCGCCTTGCGTGTTGAGTTCGAGCCTGCGGATGTCGGTCTGCAGCACGATGTCCGCAAGCGGCAGCGCGGAACGGTCGCCAACCGCGAGAATGCGCCCAGAATCCTCAAACGTCTGAACAAGCGCGGTCTGGAAAAGACGCGGCGCGCGGTCGGCCCATTCGGCGCCGGCGAAATATTCAATCTTGCCAGGCGCGGTCGACACCGCGATGCGCACCGTGTCGTAAACCTTGGTGGCGCGCGGATCCTCGATGATCAGCGACCAGTCGACAGTTTCGCCTTCGAGCGCCGAGGCTTCGACAGGCTCGATGTGATAGCGCGGTTTCGGCGGCGCGGTTTCAGGCAGCAGCGAAACGCATCCGCCAAGAAGGGCGGCGGCGGCGATCAGGGCGGGTCTGGCGATGCGCTTCATCATTTCTTCTCCGCTCCATATTCAGGGGCGTTCTCGCCAAGGAAATAAGCCTGCGGGTCGCGGTCAATCTCGCGCAGCATGTAGTCAAGCGTACGCATCACCCGGCGCGCTTCGGCGATGGCGGGCGCGACCTGCGCCAGGCCCTGATCGGTGAAAATCCGGATCGACTCGCGGTTCTCGTCGACAACGCTGCGAAGATCGCCAACCAGCTCGCGGGATTCTATAAGAAACGCATCGGCCTCGGCGAGAGTATTAGGCGCATCCTCGTCGAGAAGCGCCTGCAGGCTGGTCGCTGCGCCGTCGAGCTTGTGGCTCATTTGCGCAAGATCGGCGGTGATGGTTTTAAGGTTGGCGATGGTCTCGCCGATCTCTTCCTCGCGTTCGGCGAATGCGCCAGTGATCGTTCTGACATTCGACATGATGGCGTTGAAGTTTTCGATATTCTGATCGGAGAGCAGGCGGTTCGCCTGGGCGATCATATCGCCCGAGCCTTCGAGAAATGCGCCGAAGCCGGAAAAGTCCGCTTCAATCTTCGGCACCCTGTCTTCGCTGACGTCTTTCAGAAGCGGCGCGCCGGCGCTGCCGCCGACGAACTGGATGATGGCGAGCCCGGTAAAGCCGACCAGCTCCAGCTCCGCCTGGGTGTCCGTCTTGACGGGCGTGTCCTTTTCAACGCGAACGCGGGCGATAACGATTGACGGATCGTCAGGGTCGATCGTCAGCGTATCGACTTCGCCCTTCTGAATGCCGTTGAAACGCACGGCGGCGCCCACCGACAGACCGGAAACCCGTTCGGTGAAAATCACGTCGTACTCGTCATATTCACGCTGTCCCTGCCCGAGCCAGATCACGAACAGGAACGCGATCGCGACGAAACTCAGCACGACCGAACCGATAAACACGTAATTGGCGCGTGTTTCCATTGCGATTATCCGCCCCTAGCTCGCCTTCGCGGTGAGCGCGGCCCTGCCCCTGGGCCCGGAAAAATATTCCTGAATCCAAGGGTGATCGGCGCGGCGCACCTCGTCAAGCGGACCGCACTCGATGACCCGCTTTTCGGCGAGCACCGCAACCCGGTCGCAGGCGGCGTGTAGCGTGTCCAAATCATGGGTAACCATAAACACGGTTAACCCTAAGGATTCCTTGAGATTGATGATCAATTCGTCGAATTTGGCGGCGCCGATCGGGTCGAGGCCGGCGGTCGGCTCATCGAGAAAAACCAGTTCCGGATCGAGCGCCAGCGCCCGGGCGAGACCGGCGCGTTTTCTCATCCCGCCGGAAAGTTCGGACGGGTATTTGGCGCCTGCCTCAGCCGGCAGGCCCACCATGGAGATTTTCAGCGCCGCCATGTCGCGGGCGAGCTCGCCTTCGATATCAAGGTGCTCGCGGATCGGCGCCATGACATTCTGGGCGACTGTTAACGAAGAGAAAAGCGCGCCGCCCTGAAACAGGACGCCCCAGCGACGTTCGACCGCCAAACGTTCATCTTCGCCGGCTTCATAAAAATTCTCGCCGAATACCGTGACAACACCCTTGCTCGGCTGTTTGAGGCCGATGATCGCACGCAACAACACCGATTTGCCCGCGCCAGACCCGCCGACCACGCCGAGAATCTCGCCCTGATGCACATCGAGATCGAGCTTGTCGTGAACGATGAAGTCATCGAACTGGGTGCGCAAGTCGCGCACCTCTATAACCGTCTGTCGGGAGGCGTGAGCGTCGCTCAATAGTCAATCTCCAGATAGAACATCGCGAAAAAGGCGTCGATGACGATCACGAGAAACAGCGACTGAACAACGGAAAGCGTCGTTCGCTGGCCAAGCGATTCCGCGCTTCCCTCAACCTGCATGCCTTGAAAGCAACCGATGACGGCGATCACAAAAGCGAAGAACGGCGCCTTGATCAGCCCCGCCCAGAAATGGTTCATGATGACCGTTTCCTGAAACCGCGCCATGAAGAGCGCCGGCGATATGTCCATAGCGCTCCAGGAAACAAGCAGCCCGCCAAGCAAGCCAAGCATCGATGCGACAAAAGCGATCGGCGCGAGCATAATCACCAGCGCTACGACCCGCGGCAGGACCAGTACTTCCATGGGATCGAGGCCGAGAACGCGCATGGCGTCGATCTCTTCGCGGATTTTCATCGAGCCGATCTGCGCGGTGAACGCGCTGCCCGACCGGCCGGCGATCAGGATCGCCGTCAACAATACACCGAATTCGCGAAGCACCGAGATGCCGACGAGTTCAATGGTGAAAATTTCGGCGTTGAACAGGCGCAAAATCTTCGCGCCCATGAAGGCGACCACGGCGCCGATGAGAAACGTCATCAAACCGATGATCGGCACCGCGTTAAGCCCCGCCTCCTCCATGTGATGAACGGTCGAGGTCCACCGAAAATGGGACGGTCGCGTCATGACGCGCCAGGCGGTCACCAGCGTGTGCCCAATAAAATCCAGAAGATGCATGGTCGCGAAATAGGCGTCGCGCGTCCCCCGGCCCAATCGTTCCAGCATGGCTAGAAACGCGTTCTTGTGCACCGGCATGACATGGCAAGGATCGAGATGCGCCACGACCTGAGTCATCAGCGCCTTGTGCGAGGCGCTGGCCCCGACGATGTTCGATGCGCTTGTGCGATCCGATGCGGCGAAGGTCCGCTGCAGCACCATCGCGCCAGCCGTATCGAGACGTTCAACGCCGGACATGTCGATAATCAGGTCGCGCCCGACCGAATCATCAGCGAAATCGCGCAGCCGCGAATCGATAGCTTTCAGGAACTTTGCGCGCCAGTCCCCGCGCGCAGTCAGGCGCAACACGCCGCTGTCGACGTCGATATCGAAATGCGCCCCCGAATCCGTCATAGTTAACGCCTTCTTAACGGGTGCGCCGAGACGGCGCGGCCCTTGCAGTGTCATCATGGCGTACAGGGTGTTAAAATGATCCTGAAATCGTCGTACTGGCTGTTAATTTAGGGCGGCGAGCGCAGTGTTTCACGCCGAATTGTGCAAGTCTGGAGCAGGCCTTGATAGCCAAACGGATGTTTCGCGGACAGTTTGAGTGGCTTTCGGCTTTGCCGCTGCTTCTCGTGACGGGCGCGCTGGCGATCATCGCCCTTGGCGCGCTGGCCGGCGCGCAATCCCCGGACGCGCGTTCCCGGGAGGCATTATTCGACTATTTTCAAAGGCTTTCTCCGGCTTCATTCGACGCCTCGAAGGATTTTCACATCGTCTATATCGACCGGGAAAGCGTCGATCAGGCGGGACCGTGGCCATGGCCGCGCACGGTGCTCGCCGACCTCGTCGAGGCCGCCGGCGCGGCTGGCGCAAAAGGCGTGATCCTTACCGAGGCGGTCGACGCCCCGGACCCCTTATCTCCTGAAACCATTGGAAAATTCTGGCTCGAAGGCGCAAGCGACGAAGCCCTGGCACAACAGCTTGCGCGGCTGCCGCGCACCGACGAAGCGCTGGCTTCGGCATTTGAGGCGGTGAACGGCGCGGTCGCGGTCTCCGCTACCCCGCCCGGCAACCCTAACAGCGCCGCCTCCTTCGAGCGCGCGGACGCCAAGGGCGCTTCCTGGCTCGACCTCGAAAATGGCGGCGGCGACTATCTGGCGCTGCCGGCGGCCCGTTATTTCTACGGCCTTAACGCGGCGCTCGGCCGGGCGGCGGCGCCGGCAGTCGCCGCGCTCGCTCCCGACGGAGACGGCGTCACGCGCCGGGTTCCGCTGGTCTGGTCGCTCGAAGGCGAAACGGCGCCGTCGATTGCGCTTCGCGCCGCCCAGATGGCGCTCAACAATGTGACAGTGTCCGCCAAAACCGACGGCTCTTCGGTCGGCGCACAGGGCCGGCCGCTCAAAAGCCTGGCGCTCGGCGGCGCGCCGCTTTCGGTTTCCCACGCGTCGGCTTTGCGGCTCTACCCGCCGAAGCGCATGAGCCTGCCTTCCACATCGGCCGCGCGCCTGCTCGCCGGCGCCGGTTCGAACAGACAGCTTTCCGGCGCGGTCGTACTCATCGGCCTCGACGGCGAACTCGGCGAAATGATGAATACTTCGCGCGGGGCGATGCCGCCCGCGGCGCTGCACACGCTCGCCGCCGCACAGATCGTCAGCGGCGAGGCGCCGCGACGGCCGGGCTGGACCGGTTATGTGGAAGCGCTGGCGGTGATGGTGTTCGGCGCCGCTGCGATCATGACCGCGCAGCGCCTTCAGTTCTGGCAGGCGATCGGCGTCGCCGCGCTGTTGTCGGCCTTGCTGATCTTCGGCGCCTTCATCGCCTTTGCTTCCGGCGATCTGCTGCTCAACCCGCTGGCCCCGGCGCTGGCGCTGTTTGTCGGCGCCTTGTCGGTGGCGGGCGGCAAATCGATCGGCGGCGCCCTGCGCGATGATTCCTTACGCGGATCGTTTCACGACACCCTGCCCGAACCGGCGATGAAACTGTTGCGCGACGAAAACGGCGAAAACATACTCGACGGCGTTTATCGCGAGATCACCGTGCTCGCCTGCGAGCTCCGGATCGCCGACGAGGACCTCCACGGCATGGAGAACCTCCCCGACGACATCACCAAGCTGATGGCCGCGGCGAGCCTCGATCTGCGCCAGACCATCATCAATACGGGCGGCGCGGCGGATCAGGCCGAAGGCGGGCGCATCTTCGCCTATTACAACGCCCCCACCGAACTCGCCGATCATATTCAGGCGAGCTGCGCGGCGGCGCTGCGGCTTGTCGAAAGCATGGACAAGATCAACACCGATCTCGATTCCTCAAGCCGTACCCGGGGCATGCAGATCCATCTCGCCATCGGCGTCGCCACCGGGACGTGTTTCGTCGGCCCCATGGGCCACGGCCGCAACAATCGTTATTCGGCGATGGGACCGGCGGTCGACCGGGCGGCGTTCCTGCGCTCGCAATCCGAATATTACGGACCGGCGATGATCTGCGACGAAGCGGTTTTCAAGGAAACCCATCACCAGTTCGCCTATCTCGAACTCGACAAGGTGAAAACGCGCTACGCTGAGCGGCCGTTCAGCCTTTATGCGCTGATCGGCAACCCGTTCATCAAATCGTCTAAAGGCTTCCGCGATCTTGAAGAAGCGCATCGCGAACTCCTCGCCGCCTATCGCGCAGGCGACGCGGCCAAGGCGCGGCGGATGCTCGACCAGGCGAAAAAGTCCCCGGGCGCCAAGATCGCCCTTTTTGACATCTACGAAGAACGCATCAGCGCCATGGAAAAGGACGGCCCGCGCGCCGGCTGGGACGGCGTGAGCATCGCGCAGGCGTGACCGCGACCGCTCCGTTTACAAAGCATTAAGAAACTATCCGGTTTGGCGTGCGCGTTCGCGCGGCGAAGGCTCAATTTCAAGCCCTATTAAGGATGTTCGACTAGTTTCGGACCCATGATTCCGCGTCTCATTCTCTGCGCCGCCATGCTTGCGGCCCAGAGCGCAGCCGCCGCCGATTTTACGGTGACGGTGCGCGATCAAACCGGCGCGCCCATCGCCGACGCGATCGTGCTGCTTGCAGCCGGGAACGGCGAAAAGGCCCGCGGCGGACATGCGCGGATCGTCGATCAGAAAAACGAGAAATTCCTGCCCTTCGTTTCGCTGCTGCGCCCCGGAGACTGGCTGCAGTTCCACAACAGCGACAATGTGCTTCATCACGTGTATTCCTTTTCGCCGCTCAACCCGTTCGACCAGCATGTGCGCCCGGACGAGACGACGAAAAGCGCGATATATGACGCGGTCGGCGTCGCCGCCATCGGCTGCAACGTCCATGACGACATGCTGACCTATGTTTACGTGACCGACCTGCCGTTCGCAGCGAAGACCGGACCGGACGGCGCAGCGCGTATCGTCAACGCTCCGGCGGGCGAAACCGAACTCGCGGTCTGGCACCCGCGGGCGAAAACCGGCGAACAGAAGCTCGCCGTTCCGGTTGCGCTCAACGGCGCCGACCAGCAGATCGCCGTCGTGCTGCCCTTGCGGCCGGAACGCCGCCGCTCCAGCCGGTATTGAGGCGCGCGATGCGGTTCAGAAACCGGATAAGCCTTTTCATCATTGTGCTGATCGCTGGCGTACAAGGCATCGCTATCGCGGTTTCCTACTCCTATGCGCGCCATGCGATGATCGATCAGGGCAAGCGCGACCTCGCCATCGCCAACCAGACCTTCATGCGCCATCTCGACATTCTCGCTGACCGCGTCGCGACCGGCGTCAACGTGCTGGCGCTCGATTTCGGCCTGCGTCAGGCGATTGCCGAAAACGATCATGCGACGGCGCTCTCGGCGTTGCGCAATCACGGGCGTCGCATCAACGCCCGCCGCATGATGTATGTGGATGTCGACGGCGTCGTGCGGGCCGACACCGCCGCGCCCGACAGCGGCGCCAGACCGTTCCCGTTCGAGGATCTGATCGACAAGACCTATGTTGAAGGCGTCTCGACCGGCCTTGTCACGCTGGGCGGCGAAACCTACTGGACAGTGGTCGCGCCGGTGACCGCGCCGACGCTCATCGGTTTTGTCGGCGCCTTCGTGCCGGTCGACGGCGCGCTGCTCGACGAGTTGCGCAACCTTGCGCCCACGCCCCTCTCCATTGCGCTTGCAACAGCTGACCCGCACGGCGAACTCACCTTGCTGACGGCGAGCGCAGACCGGCAGCGAAACATGCCTTTACCTGCTGCGTTCAACCCGCTGGAAGACATCGCGTCGATCGTTCGCCGGCCGGAAGGAGACTTTCTCTATTCCGTCGCGAGACTTCCGACTGCGCAGAACAGCTCTCCGGTCTATGTCATTCATGAACACCGCCTCGAAGACGTGTTCGCCAGTAACTGGGCGCTGTTCGGTCCGCTGCTGTTCGTGATGATCGGCGGGGTTGGCCTCGCCGCCGCCGGGGCGTTCGTTATCGCCCACGGCGTTTCCGCGCCGCTCGAGACGCTGGCCGCCGCCGCGCGGCGCATCAGCAAGGGTGATTACGAATTCGACGCGTCAGTCGGTTCGGCCAGCAGCGAAGTCGGCCAGCTTTCAGGGGCGCTCACCGACATGGCCGGCGCCGTGCGCGACCGCGAAGACGCGCTCAAGGAAACCGCGCGATCGCTCGAGATCGCCCGCGACGAAGCGCGCGACGCTGACCGGGTGAAGTCGCAGTTCATCGCCAATATGAGCCATGAACTCAGAACACCGCTGAACGCCATTATCGGTTTCGCCGACGTCATCCGCCAGCAACAGCTCGGCCCGATTCCCGAAGACGAATACCTTAAATATGCGGACTTCATCGCCAATGGCGGCCGTGGCCTGCTGGATCTTCATAACAGTATTCTCGATATTGCGCGCATCGAGGCAGGCAAGTTCGACCTCCGTCCCGATCTCTACGATCTGCGCGAAGTGATGGACGACGCAATCGACTTCGTGTCCGCTGCGGCCGTTTCGAAAAATATTTCCATCAACAAGCGCGCGGGGGACGCGCACGTCAATATCGACGGCGACTTCGCCGCCCTGTCGAAAGCCCTGCGCAATATTCTCCACAACGCCGTCAAATTCAGTCCGGCGGACGGCGTGGTCGACATCTATCTCGAAGCAAGAGACGGCGAAGCCGATATTGTCGTCAGGGACAGCGGCGTCGGCATGGCGCAGGAAGAAGTCGCGCGCCTGATCAAGCCTTTCCAGCGCAGCCATGGCGAATATGACGCGGCGTTTCCGGGCGCCGGTCTCGGTCTTTCTATCGCCGACGCTATCGTGCGCCTGCATGGCGGCAAGCTGTCGATCGTCAGCGCGCCGATGGCAGGAACGACTGTGACGATCCGGCTCCCCCTCAAAGCGTCCTCATCCGCGTTGCGGGAGGTCGCATGAGACTGGCGGCGCTGATCTTCACGCTTTGCGGTCTCGCCTTGCCGGCGGCGGCGCAGGAAGCGTCCGTGCACGGCCTTGTGCAGGCGCGGCTTGTCGTTCCGTCCAATGAAATCGCGTGGATGGACGGCGGCTTCGGAAA
>ENA-ORCV01000305-ORCV01000305.1-marine-metagenome-genome-assembly--contig:-NODE-305-length-46360-cov-3.990882_pt1 | contig 46360 bp, 36 predicted proteins | sample MGYA00237779_ERZ508509 | MGnify/ENA primary metagenome ERZ508509 (study PRJEB26180, sample SAMN06268772) | marine metagenome | isolation source: Bioluminescent Bay, La Paraguera, Puerto Rico | place... | reverse complement strand
CAGGGCAAGCCAGCCGATCACCAGCAATGATGCCCACGCCAGTATTGCGCAGGCAAGTTGCAGGTTGCGCGGAGTGCGGCTCAGAATGCCCGACCCGTACACCACCCCGATACACAGGCCGGCCAGCAGCAGGCTGGTCTGCGCCAGTGACGGCGCAGCGCCGTCGCGATACAACAGCAGTGGCCAGAAGGTAACGCCCAGCGCGGTAATCAGCGAAATAATGAAGGTGGTGAGTCTCAGGGCTTTCATGGGCCGCTCGGAGTGGTTCGGTTGTGTAGTTTCGGGCAGTGCGCTCACTCTTCGAACTCCACTTGCCGCCGGTCCATGTCTTCCGTCACTTCCAGCCACAGCGCATTGACGATGGCAAAGGCGCAGGCCAGCAGCACGCCGAGTATCCAGGCGAAATACCACATAGATTGATCTCCTCAGTAACTGCTGTGTGAGTTTTCCTCGATATATTCCTTGCTCACCCGGCCAAACATCTTGCGGTAACACCAGATGGTGTAGAGCAGGATGATGGGCACAAACACCACCGCGGCGGCAAACATCAACCCCAGGGTCAGTTCGCTGGAGGTGGCATCCCACATGGTCAGGCTCATGTTCGGATCCCGGGATGAGGGCAACACAAAGGGAAACAGCGCAATGCCAGCGGTGAGAATGACACAGGCCACGCACAGGGAGCTGGTGATGAAAACCAGAACACTTTCCGCGCGGCTCAGCAGCAGGGTAAGGCCCGCCATTACGATGGCCAGTATTGGGATAAGCCACAGCAATGGCATTTGCTGATAGTTTGCCTGCCAGCCACCGTTGCCATAGGCCACGGTTTTCATCAGCGGATTGAGTTTGTCGCCGGCAGGTTTCATATCCACGATATGCATACCGTCGATGCCGAGCAGCAACCAGATACCCGCGAGTACAAACAGCACGATCACCGCGGCGGCGGTAACCTGGGTGACGGACTGTGCGCGCATCAGTACCAGGCCCTGGGTTTTCATCTGCAGCCAGGCGCCTCCCTGCATTGCCAGCATCGACACAGATAGCAGTCCACTCAGCAGCGCGAAGGGGTGCAGCAGGCCCCAGAAAGAGCCGTGGTAGCTCGCGCGCAGCAGGGGATCCAGTTCAAACGGCAGCCCCAGAAACAGGTTGCCGAAGGCCACGCCAAAGATCAGCGCCGGCACCAGCCCGCCAATGGTGAGCCCCCAGTCCCAGGCGTTTCGCCAGCGCGGGTCGTCAATTTTCGACCGGTAATCGAATCCTACCGGGCGGAAAAACATCGCGCAGAGAGTGATGATCAGTGCCACATACAGGCCCGAGAAAGCGGCGGCATACACCATCGGCCAGGCGGCGAAAATCGCCCCGCCGGCGGTGACAAACCACACCTGGTTGCCCTCCCAGTGGGGGCCAATGGAATTGATCATCACCCGCCGGTCCATGTCGGACTTGCCGATGACACGCAGCAGCATGCCCACGCCCATATCGAAGCCGTCGGTGATCGCAAACCCGATCAGCAATACCCCGATCAGCGCCCACCAGATCAGCTTGAGTGTTTCGTAATCCATCGGGGAGCTCCTTACGCTTGCGCTCGTGGGCTATCTGTCAGCTCGAAGTGATATTTACCGGTGCCCAGGCTCGATGGACCGAGGCGGGTAAAACGCAGCATCAGATAGACTTCGACAATCGCCAGCGCGGTGTAAAAAGCGATGATCGCGGTCAGGCTGCCGATCACCTCGCCGCGGCTGATCGAGGATGCGGACATGTAGGTGGGCAGTACTTCCGCGATGGACCATGGCTGGCGCCCGTACTCCGCCACGATCCAGCCACACTCGGCGGCGATCCACGGCAGGGGCAGCGACCACAGGCAGGCGTAAAGAATCCCGCGGTGGCTGGAACTGCGGTGGCGGGCGGACTGGATAAATGCGGCAATAAACACCAGCAGCATGATGAAGCCGGCGCCGACCATGATGCGGAAGGTCCAGAACAGGGGGGCGACCCTGGGAATCGAGTTTTCCGCTGCGAGCCGGATCTGCTCGTCAGTGGCATCGGTGATATTTTCCGTGTAGCGCTTTAGCAGAAGGCCGTAGCCCAGGTCGTACTGCAAATCGGAAAAGGCATTTTTGGTTTCCTGGCTGGTGTCGCCGCTGCGCAGTTTTTCCAGCAGGGTATAGGCCTCGATACCCCGGCGGATACGCTTTTCATTGTCGGGGATGATGCGGTCGAATCCGACCACCTCTTCATCCAGGGAGCGGGTGGCGATCAGGCCCAGCATCCAGGGGATCTTCACTTCAAAGCGGTTTTTTTTCTGTTCCTGATCGGGAAAGGCGATCAGGGTGAAGGACGCTGGCGGTTTCTGTGTTTCCCACTCTGCCTCCACCGCCGCCAGTTTCACTTTCTGTACATCGCCCACGGTGTAACCGCTTTCATCCCCGAGCACGATCACCGACAGGATGGACGCGAGGCCGAAACTGGAAGCGATGGCGAAGGAGCGGCGGGCGAAGGGGATATCCCGCCTCTTCAGCAGGTAATAAGACGACACACTGAGTACGAACATGGCCCCGGTGACATAGCCCGCAGCTACCGTGTGTACGAATTTCACCTGGGCGACCGGATTGAAGAGGACGTCCGCAAAGCTCGCCAGTTCCATCCGCATGGTGTCGTAGTTGAATTCAGCGCCGATCGGGTACTGCATCCAGCCGTTGGCAATCAGGATCCACAGCGCCGAGAGGTTGGAACCGATGGCCACCAGCCAGGTACACACAAGGTGTTGCACCTTGCCCATGCGATCCCAGCCAAAGAAGAACAGTCCGATAAATGTCGACTCGAGGAAAAACGCCATCATGCCCTCGATGGCCAGCGGCACGCCGAAGATGTCTCCGACATAATGGGAGTAGTAACTCCAGTTTGTGCCGAACTGGAATTCCATGGTGATGCCGGTGGTCACCCCGAGGGCAAAGTTGATACCGAACAGCTTGCCCCAGAACTTGGTCATGTCCCGATAGATGGTCTTCCCGGACATGACGTAGCAGGACTCCATGATCGCCAGGATAAACGACAGACCCAGTGTCAGCGGAACGAACAGGAAGTGGTAGAGGGCGGTGAGGGCAAATTGCAGTCGGGACAGGTCGACAACGGCTTCATCAATCACTTAGCGCTCCTTGTCTGTGTGATCGAGGGGTTGGGGCGAGGTTTCCGTATGCAGAAAGCGCGAAGTTACCGGCTCGATGTTCTCAGTATCGGGACTGAAAAAGAAAATCTTGAGCAGGATGATCAGAATTAACTTGATAACAAGAACGGCACCCAGTTCCAGCAGCAGGCGACGATCGGTAAGGGACATAGTTTTTCCGCCAGTTCATCGAGGATGAGACGCTGCGCGACACCAGTCTAGCAACAGCTTGGCGACATGGTGGTAGATAGCGGAAGTTTGGCGTGTAAAGGCAGGTGTTTCAGCCGGGCAGCAGGGCGGCAACCACGAGCACAATGCCCAGGTTGCTGAGCAGCAGGACGGTCAGTTGTAACGGTCTCATCATGGGCCTCCATCTTGTCTTTATTCTATCTAGGGCCATCTAGACACAATGGTATTACCAAAAATCGTGACGTAAAAGCCTGTATTTGTTCATTTTTCCTCAAAAAGGCACTGTGTTAGCATCGCTTGGGGTGCTTATTGGTCAGTCCGGAATTAGATGTCTGGTGGAATTGGGCGACCAGATCGATGCCCTAAATATAGTTTGCAGCGAGTGGCGATTAACGCCGGGCAGGGGGAGAAGATGTCAATATTTTGCAGATATACCGCAGCGGCACTGGCGCTGTTACTGTTCGTCATTCAGGCAGAAGCCTTTCCGGTGGACGATTCGTTTACCGCGGAAAAGGCCTACGCCAAAGCCCGCAAGCAGTACCCGCAGATAGAGATTGCCCGGGTGGAGCCGGCGCAAGGGGTAGCGGTTGCGAGAAACCTGGTCTACCGCGAACTGGGGGCCCGGCAACTGCACCTGGACCTGTTTGCCCCTGAAACTACAGAAAATACCGCCCGGCCGGCGGTACTGCTGGTGCATGGCGGCGGCTGGCGATCCGGCAACCGCACGCTGCAGGAGCCCCTGGCCACCTATCTGGCCAACCGCGGCTTTGTCTCTGCCACGGTGGAGTATCGGCTGTCGCTGGAGGCCCGCTACCCGGCGGGCGTCCAGGATGTCAAAGCCGCCGTGCGCTGGCTGCGCGGGCATGCCGATGAGTACGGTGTGGATCCGGCGCGGATTGCCATCCTTGGTGCCTCCGCCGGCGCGCAGTTGGCGACACTGGTTGGGGTAACCCCAGGGGTGGCGCATTTTGTGGAACAAGGCGAAAAGGCCGACCGCGATGCAGAGTCCATTCAGGCGATCGTCAATCTGGATGGGGTGGTGAGTTTTACCACGCCGATGGCCCTCAAGCACGAAAACGACCCGCGCAAGAACCCGTCCGCCGCCGGCGCCTGGTTCGGTGGGCGCTACCAGGAGGTCCCCGATCTCTGGCACCAGGCATCGCCGCTGGAGTACGCAGGCGACCAGTCACCGCCAACCCTGTTCATCAATTCCAGCCACCCGCGCTTTCACGCCGGGCGCGACCAGTACCGGGACAAGTTGCGGGCTGCCGGTATCGCCACCGAAGTGATGACCCACCCCGACACCCCGCACCCCTTCTGGCTGTTCCAGCCCTGGTTTGAGCCCACTGCGGAACGGGTTGCCAGTTTTCTGCAAACGACACTGAAATAACATTCGTACCAACGGGTTTTCCGTGGATATACTCGCGGAAAATTTTCATGCTTCAAAAGTTGGATGCGAAGGTGACGCTGCCGGGTACAGCCTTGTGAGACCTTCACCGCCATGGATGGCGGTGCAGAGCCCCCAGGGATGGGTGCACGGCGTGTCTCACAAGGCTGTGCCCGGTAGCGACACTGCCACCGCTTTATTTGTGCCCGTACTGCGCGGAGTTTCAGATTTATGCAACAGGCTGATCAATTCATCGACTTGCTTAAACTGCTGGTGCGTAGCCCCAGTGTGGTGGGGGCCGAACATTCATTCCTGCGGGTACTGCAGCGGGAGCTGGAAGAGCGGGGCGCAAAGGTCACCTGGTACGAGGGGTTACTGGTGGCCCAGGGCAAACAGCCGCGCAGTGCCATGTTTTCCGCACATATCGACCGCCACGGCCTGATCTGCACCGGCCCCAACGAATTCCAGTACGCCGCCTTTGTCTCCGGGCGCCGTTCCGACCTGCTGGGTAACTCGGTATCGGAAAAGCTGATGACGAAAATCGTCGACCGCTTTACCGGTGTGCCGGTTACCGCCTATGAACCCTGGTCCGGCTCCTATCTTGGCGCCGGGCATATCAAAAATGCCTACGTCTGCGAATACCGCAACAACCTCATTTTTGAAGTGGACGGGCTCGAACACCTGGTAGCCGGCACCCCGGTTGCGTTCACCGACCGCCTGCGGGTAGCGGATGGCATCCTCAGTGCGCAGCTGGACAACGTGCTTACCGCCGCGCATCTGGTGCACCTGTTTTCGATCGGGTTTGAAGGGACCGCGTTCTTTACCGCACAGGAAGAATCCGGCAGTAGCTGGCGCTACTTGCTGGAGTGGTTCCGCCGCTTTAACGGCGGCACGGAAAAGCTGATTGTGGTGGATACCAGCCCGTATCCCGACCGGCGCGCGGCGGACCAGCAACAGGTGGTGTTGCGGCGGCGGGACGCCAATGCGGAGTTCAATCGGGGGACTACCACAAGATTGGAAAAGCTGTGTCTGCGGCACGGCACCGTGTTCAGCTTCAAGGATGCCTATATCGACGAACAGAACAGTATTGCCCTAGCCCAGGGGCAGGAACCACAGTCCCTTGGGAGTACCGAGCTGGGGCGAATCGTGGCGGCCTCCAATGGCTTTGTGCAGGGCACTACCCTGCAAATCCCCACGACCGGCTATCACACCATGGAAGAGTCCGCGTCGTTCAGCGCCAACAGTGCGTTCAGTGAGCTACTGGTAGCACTGGCGGAAGGGGAACCTCAGAACTCTTCGCTCATCTGATAGCGGCAGTTGCCGCAGTAAGGCCGGTCCGACTGGATGACCCCGGTGTGGGGGTGCACCCGCAACAGGCGTTTTTTATTGCCGTGGAACGCCGCGATATTCCAGTAACCGTTGCGGAAGCGGGGTTCGCTGAACGAGTGGAATCCCAGCCGTTTCAGGCGCTGCTGCACCGCCCCCAGGCTGAGGGTGAGCTCATCCGGCCCGCCGTCCAGATCGGGACCGTACAGGCCGGGGGGGATGGGTGCGTTTGCGGGGCCGGAGAACTGGAAATCCTGCGCGGTAAACGGACCTGGCTGCTGGGCCAGCACAGAAATCGAGAACAAGAGCGCGCTCACCGGTATAAAAAGACCTGCCGTGACACTGGCAAACTGCATGGCATTCCCCAAATTGCCTTTATCCAGTCATTGGTAGGGTGGCGTTCGGGGAATTCCAAAAAAATATTCAGCTGCTCGTGGTTGTTGCGGTAGCCTCAGTGTCCGCCGCAGCAACTGCGGTGCAATTTGCTCAGTTTGCCCACTCCGGGATTGAAGGTGTTGGTGGGGTCGAGAGCCTCAAAAAATGCCTTCTGCGCATCCGCCGCCTGATACAGGTGACCCACATTGTGTTCCGCAGGATAGCGGGCGCCGCGCTGCTGCAGATGCGCCAGCATCGCGCGCTTGACGGCCTTGGGGTCCGCATCTTTCTTCAGGATGTAGTCCTGGTGAAACACGTTGCACAGGAAGTGGCCGTAGTAGAGCTTGTGCGCTATCTGCTGGTCTATTTCCCGCGGTAATTGTTCCAGCCACTCCAGGTCGTTGCGCCGCAAGGCGATATCCAGCGGCAGCAGTTCCCCCACTTCCCGGTGGTGAACACTCTGGTAGCGGATGGCGGCGCCGGCGGAAACAAAGCGGTGCAGCATGGCCTTGCGTGCCTCCTGATCGCTGCACGGGAAGAAATCTCCGCTGTTTTCCTGCCTGGCGAAAAAGCCCTTTAACCATTCTCTGGCTGGCTCGATGCCGGTGTCCGCCATTTTCAGGATCAGGTGATGATCATATTGCTGGCGGAACTTCCGCATCCGTGCCGGCAGGTGTTGCGGCAACAGGCGGCCGAGCCACTGCAACAGGCGGTCGCTCAAAAATCTCGGCAGGAATCGGCGTTTCGCCAGCCAGGCGTCCATGCGACCCTTGGTGCTGAAAAACTGCGGCATATATTCGGTGCCGAGCTTTTCAATCATAAAGAAACTGTCTTTGCCGTACTTTGCGGCCATATCGAACATATCCCGGTGCAGGTACTCCCCGAGCACCGGGATCTCCGGCAATTCACTCAGCAGTCCGCGCCGCAGGCGGGCGAATACCGCGGGGTCGTTGCTACCGATATAGAACGTCTGGGTTTTCTGCGCGGTGGGGAAGGTGTCGAGGCGCACCGCAAACACCGCTACTTTTCCCGCACAGCCACTGGCCTCGAACAATCGTCGCGGGTCGCCATTGAAACGAGAGGGGGTTTCCGCATGGACCTCGCGGATTCTGTCCACATACTCCCGGTCGGAGGCCATCCGCGGTGTACTGTCGGTGTCCGAGCGGGGCAGGTCTCCGATGGACAGGAAGTTGCCCTGTTCCAGGTTGTGCAGGATTTCTTCCGGGGTTTCCCCCAGGTCGATCCCCAGGTGGTTGACCAGCTCCAGCTTGCCGGTGGCGTCGACCCGCGCATAGAGCGCGAGTTCTGTATAGGCCGGACCGCGCTGGCACAGTGCGCCGCCAGAGTTGTTGGCAATGCCCCCGACAATGGAAGCGCCGATACAGGAAGAGCCGATCTCCGAGTGCGGCGAGCGCTGCAAAGGTTTCAGCAGCTTTTCCAGGCTGTGCAGAGTGGCGCCGGGCAGGGCGACTGCCTGCTGGCCACTGTCCAGCAGGTGAATGCCGTTCATACGCAGGGTACTGATGATCACCACTTCGCGGTCGTAGTCGTCGCCGCTGGGGGTGGAGCCCTCGGTGAGGCCGGTATTGGCCGCCTGCAAAATGATGATTGTCCCGGCATCCACACAGCATTGCAGCGCGCGCCAGAAATCGATCAGGTGATGGGGGAATAGCACCGCAAGGGCGTCGCCCCCGCCGGAGCGAAATCCTTTGCGGTAATGCTCGGTACGTCCGGGATCGGTGAGAACCTGATCCGCGCCGAGCAGGTCGGTCAGTTGCCGAACCAGTTTGTGCATAGATGAGTGAGCCTGTCAGTCGGAATCCTTGCGAACCTCCACAATTTCTCCACTGTTGGGGTCCACCTCGAGCTGGTACTTCTGCCCTTCCTTGTAAGCTTCCACTTCCCATCGCGCATTGTCCAGTGATACCTCCACAACCGGGGTGTAACCCTGCTGTTCCAGCTGGGTCAGTATCACTGACAGGGCCATGGCTCCGGGCGGGGGCTTTTCATCATTCGCGAGGGCCGGCTGCAGGACTGCGATGGAACACAGGGTGCCGGCGACAAGTCCGGCGAGTATTGAATGGGTTTTTTTCATTACTCCTCCAGAGGCTGGAAGTTTACCGGCGCTTGCCGGTGTCAATCAGTTGCCGCTATCTGTTTTGGACAGGCGCTGCTGCATCATAAAACACCACTCGTCGCTGCCGGGGTCCGGGCCGTGGGCGCCATCGCCGCCGGTGAGTTTGTCCACCGCCATAAACCATTCATCCGTACCCACGTCCGGCAAACCGCTGGGATACTGTTCCGCGATAACTTCGCTGTGAATGCTCTGCACCTGTTCATTCACCCACTGGAACCAGGTGTCGGTACAAATCAGCTGTCCTTCGGAATTGGGGCTCTCGGCCGTATTGCGCTCGTCCGCGGCGGGTTCGCCAGCTGGGGAATCGAGCGGAGCTGCGCTGTCCGGATCGTGGGTTTCCGATTTGCGACCACAGCCACCGAGGACAAGTGCAGACATCAGCGCGGCGATCAGAAAGTTTCGGGTACAGGGATCTCTGCTCATAAGCGGCCTGCCTGGGGTTGCTGGAGAATGTTTTGGAATTGCCAGTAAGCATAGGTGGAATTTGGCGACTTGCACGGCGCAAAAAAAATCCCGGAGTGATCCGGGATTTTTGAGGGCTGGTGGAGACCGCGTCAAAGTGCGGAAGCGGACCCGGCGGCCTCTGCGCCACTGGCATCCGCCAGGGATTCCGGCTGGTCATTCGCGGCGGCAATGCGCTGCTCTTCAATGCGGCCGTTCCAGGTCAGCAGGGCCTGGTAGTGGCGGATGTTCTGCACGTAGGTCACCGGTTCCCAGCCGCGGGCGTAGCCGTGCTTGAGGTGCTTGAAGTACTGGCGTTTGGCCAGCAGCGGCAGGTGTTCGCGTACATCCTGCCAGCGGTCCGGGTTGCCGCCCAGTTGCTGGGTCAGCACGCGGGCGTCTTCCAGGTGACCGTAACCGATGTTGTAGGCCGCCAGCGCCATCCAGGTGCGATCCGGCTCGCGGATACGCTCGGGGATCTTGTCGCGGGCCTGTACGAAGTAGCGCGCGCCGCCCTCGATGCTTTCGATCGGGTCCAGGCGGTTTACGCCCAGTTCGCGGGCGGTGGCGCGGGTCAGCATCATCAGGCCGCGCACCCCGGTGGGGGATTTGGCGCGGGGGTTCCAGTGGGACTCCTGGTAGCTCAGCGCCGCCAGCAGTTCCCAGTCGAGGTCGTATTCTTTGGCCACCCGCGACATCTCCTCCTTCCAGCGGGGCAGGCGCTCGCGGGTCAGCTGGGCAAAGGTCTGCGCCCCGCCCGCATTCATTTTGCTCACGTGGCCGAAGTAGAGTTCGCGCAGTTCCGCCACCAGGCCGCTGGTGTTGGCGCGCAGCATAAAGTTACGCGCGGCGCGGTACAGGGTGTCGTCGTCACCTTTCGGGAAGGCCCAGGAAACCGGCTGGTACTGGGTCAGGTTGAACGCCACGTAGGTCTTGGGATACAGCCCGCGGTGCACCGCGTAGGCGTTGGAGTCCACCACTGCGTAGTGGTACTTGCCCTGGTTGACCATTTCCACCAGTTCCATGGCATCCACGTCAGAGATCTCTTCCCACAGCAGTTCCGGGTGGCGCGTGGACAGCTTGCGCAGCTGCTCCGCGTGGGCGCTGCCGGCGATCACCGCCACGGTCTTGCCTTCCAGGTCGGAAATGGTACGCGGGCGCGCTTCGCCGAGGCGGTAGATGACCTGCTGGCGGATTTCAAAGTAGGAGGGGGCGAAGCGCACCCGCGCCCGGCGCTCCGGGGTCACGGTGAGGCCCGCTGCAGCCAGGTGGGCATCGGACTCGGGATTTTCCAGCTCCAGGTACAGGTGCGAGAGGTCGTGAACGTCGCGGATTTCCAGCTTGACCCCGAGCTCGCTGGCGAACGCCTCGAGCATGCCGTATTCGAAGCCGGTGTACTGGCCGTTGGCATCTTCGTAGTAGGTAGTGGGGCCGTTCTGGGACAGAACCACCAGTTTACCCGCGGCCTTGACCTTCTCCAGGGTGCTGGGCGCCTTGCTGGCCACCAAAAGCGAGGCGCAACAGGCCAGCGCGACGCCCTTTACCAGGCGGCGGCTGTAGCGCAACAGTCGGCTTTTCATGATCATAGGCTTTCCCCTTGAATCCGTTCATTAGCATTATTGGTCCGCAAGTTGCCGGTGGAGCAGCCCGGAATCCGGGGCTGTAAGTTCTCACCGGCAGCGGCTTCCACTGCGACGGGCGCTATCCTTTGCGCCTCGGTTGTATGTCCTGTTCCGGTTGGCTGTCTATTATTTAGCCAGTCCGGGGCAAAAGCGCGGGAATTTTACCTCAAACCCGGTGCGCCTGACCAATCGAAGTGTTTTGGCGTTTGCCGCTTTGTGATCGATCGGCTTGTTTTCGCCCATCGTTCAGTGTAGTAGCTGGTGCCCTCGGGTTCCGCTTTCAAGGTGTATGGGGGTAGCTTTTGGCGCCACTTTCGCAGCGATACGGCTACCTGGCACCGCTTACGCGACGCACTTCTTTATTAGAGTGTTGGAGCGGCGGTGCTTCAGGTACAATGCGCGCGCTCCGATTCCCGGTGTTCCTGCGCGGCGCTCCTTTTTGCCGGTTGCTTCCGCCCGCAGGCGCTCAATTCCAGACAAGAGGCCAACTCCCGCGATGCTAGTTCTGCGTGGTGCTCCCGCACTGTCGAAATTTCGCCATCAAAAACTCCTCACCCAACTTCGCGCGCTGCAGCCTGCCATAGGCGACGTATACGCCGAGTTTGTGCACTTTGCCGACAGCAAAAAGCTGGGCGACAAAGACCAGGCGCTGCTGGAGCGCCTGCTGCAATACGGGCCCACTGAAGAGAAGCACCAGCCGGAAGGCGAGCTGCTACTGGTGGTTCCGCGCCCGGGCACCATCTCGCCCTGGTCCTCCAAGGCCACCGATATTGCGCACAACGCCGGCCTGACCCAGATCCACCGTCTGGAGCGGGGTGTTGCCTACTACATTACCGGAGCCAAATTAACCGAAGCTGAACGGGGCGACCTGGCGGCGCTGCTGCACGATCGCATGGTAGAGAGTGTCTACTCCCAGTTCGAGCAGGCGGAACAGCTGTTCCAGGTGGAAGAAGCCCGCCCAATGAGCCGGGTCGACGTGCTCGAAGGGGGCCGCAAGGCGCTGGAAACCGCCAACGTCAGCCTGGGCCTGGCCCTGGCGGAAGACGAGATTGACTACCTGCTGAAGAGCTTTGAAGAGCTGGAGCGCAACCCCACCGACGTCGAACTGATGATGTTCGCCCAGGCCAACTCCGAGCACTGCCGTCACAAGATCTTCAATGCCAGCTGGACCATCGATGGCGAAGACATGCCGCACTCCCTGTTCGGCATGATCAAGAACACCTACCGCAAGGGCGGAGACAATGTGCTTTCCGCCTACGCGGATAACGCCGCGGTGGTGGTCGGTCACGAAGCGGGCCGCTTCTATCCGGACCCGGAAACCAAGGAATACGGCTTCAGCCAGGAGGCCATCCACCTGCTGATGAAGGTGGAAACCCACAACCACCCCACTGCCATTGCACCATTCTCCGGTGCCGGCACCGGTGCCGGCGGCGAGATCCGCGACGAGGGCGCGGTGGGCCGCGGCTCCAAGCCCAAGGTGGGGCTGACCGGCTTCACCGTGTCCAACCTGCAGATCCCCGATTACCTGCAGCCGTGGGAAGTGAACTACGGCAAGCCCGAGCGCATCGTTACCGCCCTCGACATCATGATCGAGGGCCCCATCGGCGGGGCTGCGTTCAATAACGAATTCGGCCGACCCAATATCTGCGGCTATTTCCGTACCTTCGAGGAAGACTTCGGCGGCGAGCGCCGTGGCTACCACAAGCCGATCATGCTCGCAGGTGGCTACGGCAATATCCGTGAAGACCACGTGGAAAAGCCGGAATTCCAGCCCGGTGCCAAGCTGATCGTGCTCGGCGGCCCGGCGATGCTGATCGGCCTCGGCGGCGGTGCCGCGTCCAGTATGGCGAGCGGCTCCAGTTCCGAAGACCTGGATTTCGCCTCGGTACAGCGCCAGAACCCGGAAATCGAGCGCCGCTGCCAGGAAGTCATTGACCAGTGCTGGCAGTTGGGCGGCAACAACCCCATTGCCTTTATCCACGACGTGGGTGCCGGCGGCCTGTCCAACGCCTTCCCGGAGCTGGTGAAAGACGGCGGCACCGGCGGCAGTTTCGAGCTGCGTAATGTGCCCTCCGACGAACCCGGCATGAGCCCGCTGGAAATCTGGTGTAACGAATCCCAGGAGCGCTACGTACTGGCAGTAATGCCGAAAGACCTCAAGCGCTTCGAGAGCATCTGCGAGCGCGAGCGCGCGCCGTTTGCGGTGGTGGGCGAGGCCACCAGCGAGAAACACCTGACCCTGAACGACAAGCAGTTCGACGCCAAGCCGGTGGACCTGCCCATGTCCGTGCTGTTCGGCAAGCCGCCGAAGATGCACCGCGAGGCGGAGAAGGTCGAGGTGGCGACCACGGCGTTCGATACCAGCAAGATCGACCTGAATGAAGCCGCCGAGCGGGTGTTGCGCCTGCCCACGGTGGCCAGCAAGAACTTCCTGATTACCATCGGCGACCGCACCGTAACCGGTCAGGTGAGCCGCGATCAGATGGTCGGCCCCTGGCAGGTGCCGGTGGCGGACTGCGCCGTGACCACTGTGGCCTACGACAGCACCGCCGGTGAAGCCATGTCCATGGGCGAGCGCACCCCGGTGGCACTGCTGGACGCGCCTGCGTCCGGTAGGTTGGCGGTGGGCGAGGCGATCACCAACATCGCCTGTGCACCAATCAAACAGCTGTCCGATATCAAGCTTTCCGCCAACTGGATGTGTGCCGCGGGCCACCCGGGCGAGGAAGAAAAGCTGTACCGCACGGTAGAAGCGGTGGGTATGGAGTTGTGCCCGGATCTGGGTATCACCATTCCGGTGGGCAAGGACTCCATGTCCATGCGCACCGCCTGGAACGATGGCGGTATCGACAAGGCGGTCACCGCACCGCTGTCACTGGTGATTTCCGCGTTCTCTCCGGTGAGCGACGTGCGCAAGGTGGCAACGCCGCAACTGCGCCGCACCAAGAAGGGCGAGAGCGAGCTGCTCATGATTGATCTGGGCGCGGGCAAGAACCGCCTCGGTGGTTCCTGCCTGGCGCAGGTGTACAACCAGCTGGGGGACAAGCCCGCGGACCTGGACGATGCCAAGCGTCTCAAGGGGTTCTTCGAGGTGATGCAGGAGCTGATCGCCGAAGACAAGGTGATCGCCTATCACGACCGCGCCGACGGCGGCCTGTTCGCCACCCTGGCAGAGATGAGCTTTGCCGGCCGCGTGGGTATCGATGTGGAAATCTTCGACCTGGGCGAAGACCCCATCGCCGCACTGTTCAGCGAAGAGCTGGGTGCGGTGCTGCAGGTGCCAGCGGCGGAAGCGGATATGCTGCAGATGCGTTTTGCCGCGGTTGGTGTTGCTGCGCATCAGATCGGCGAGTTGAACGACAAAGAACAGTTGCGTATTACCCGTAACGGCAAGGAAATCTTCAACCGTGCCCGCGCCGAACTGCAGCAGATCTGGTCCGAGACCAGCTACCGCATTCAGGCCCTGCGCGACAATGCAGACTGCGCCAAGCAGGAATTCGATGCCATCGCCAAAACCGCGAAGCAGGATCCGGGTCTGTCGGTAAACCTGACCTACGACATCAACGAAGATATTGCCGCGCCGTACGTCAAGAAAGGTGTGCGTCCGAAAGTGGCGATCCTGCGTGAGCAGGGCGTCAACAGCCAGGTGGAGATGGCGCACTCATTCCACCGCGCCGGCTTCAATGCCGTCGACGTGCACATGAGCGATATCCTTGCCGGCCGCGTCGAACTGGACCAGTTCAAGGGCCTGGTGGGTTGTGGTGGATTCTCCTACGGTGACGTACTCGGCGCCGGTGAGGGCTGGGCCAAGACCATCCTGTTCAACGATCGCGCCCGCGACCAGTTCGAAGGCTTCTTCAACCGCAAGGACACCTTCGGCCTGGGCGTGTGTAACGGCTGCCAGATGTTCTCCGTGATCAAGGAACTGATCCCGGGCGCGGACCACTGGCCGCGCTTTGTGCGCAACCTGTCCGAGCAGTACGAGGCGCGCTTCGCGCTGGTGGGCGTGGAGGAATCCCCGTCTGTACTGTTCAAGGGCATGGCCGGTTCCTGGATGCCGGTAGCGGTAGCCCACGGGGAAGGACGCGTGGAGTTTTCCGACCAGAAGGCACTGGAAGCCTGTGAAAAATCCGGCACCATCGCCATGCGCTACCTGAACAACAACCAGCAGATTACCGAGACCTACCCGGCCAACCCCAACGGCTCGGCCAACGGTATTACCTCCCTGTGTTCCGAGGACGGCCGCGTCACCATCATGATGCCGCACCCGGAGCGGGTCGCCCGCGCAGTCAGCAACAGCTGGCACCCGGACGACTGGCAGGAGGATTCCGGCTGGATGCGACTGTTCCGCAACGCCCGCGTGTTCGTCGACTGATTGACCGTCACACGCCATATTGCCCGTAAGTGCCTGCTTGCGGGCAAGCCCAGAGCCCCGGTTTTCCGGGGCTTTTTTGTGGGCGGGGGGATTTTGGTGTTGGGCCAGAAGGGAGAGGAGGTGCGATGCGCGGGGAAGGAGTCTCCCGTCTGACGGGCAATTTTCATATTCTCGGCTACACTTAAAGCAATAATGGCAATAACTTTTCATGCACGGTGAAGATTCCGCAATTGCCTGCTGACTATCTCAGCCAGCTACCAGCAAACCGCAGCGAACGACTGACGTCGCTGCATTGCTTTATTGTCGCGCAATTCCCCGAGGTAAAACTTTCCTTCAAGTACAAGATGCCCACCTACGAGTCGGGATCGGGCTGGGTGTCCATCGCCAGCCAGAAGCACTACGTATCGCTGTATACCTGCGAGCGCAAACATATCCAGCCCTATATCGACGCGCACCCCGGGGTGAAGTGTGGCAGCGGCTGCCTGAACTTTCGCGATAGTGACACTATTGTTCTGGACGATCTGGTTGCGGTCCTTTCATCCGTGTTTGAACCGGGATAGCAATTTGCACAGGGAATGGGAAACCAATAAAAACGACACGAATCACAAGTTGGTAACAGTAAGGAGGCCGCAATGGCTTACAACAAAATGCTCGTGGAAAAGGTGCGGGATCTGCTGGGGCAGAGTGATGGTCTGACGGAAAAGCAGATGTTCGGCGGCCTGGCGTTTATGCTGAATGGCAACATGGCCTGCGGAGTTGTGGGTGAGGAGTTGATGGTACGGGTCGGGCCGGAAAATTATGACGATGCGCTCAGCGAGCGCTATACGCGCCCGATGGACTACACCGGCAGGCCGCTCAAAGGGATGGTTTATGTAGAAGAAGATGCCATCGCCGCAGACCTGGACGGCTGGGTTACCCGCGGTGTGGAGTTTGCCGGTTCACTGCCACCGAAATAATGATTTCATCACCGGCGCCGGCTCGGGAACCGGCGCGCGGTAAATTGCTGACAGCCCTCAGCTAATCGCTTCCAACTGGCCCGGGTCATCCAGTTTGGATGGCGCCGCAATGCCGTCAATTTCAATGGTGAGGTGGAACACCTGGGGGCAGCGCTTTTTCAATTCCGCTTCCAGGGAGTCGATCAACTGTTCCGTGGCCTCTAGCGTCGCCTGAATGGTGGCCCGGGTTTCCGCGTATTCCAGCACCGCTTGCGTACGCCGGTGTTCCGGCACCCGTTCCAGCAGTTCCCGCTCATGGGTGGCGATGCGCTCGCGCATATGGCGCATCAATACCTCCTCCCGCAGCTCAACTTCCGCCACTACCACGGTGTGTGTCTCGTCGACGATCACCGAGCGCAGGTCGTGGTAGCGCTCGATTTCACTGTGGCTGCGAACGATATCCTGGAAAGTGCGCTCGGCATCGTGATCGCGCACGCTGGTGAGATAGCGCATGTTGATCTTGCCGAGGAAAATGGCCGTGAATCCGAGCATCAGGGCAATCAGTACCGAAAATCCGATATCCCACATGGGGTTGCCGGTGGACTGGGTCATGCCGATACCGGTTGCGGCGAGAATCACGCCGGTCACGGCGATGCTGTCTTCCAGCAATACGGCAATCAGGGTCGGGTCGTCTGCGTTTGCCAAGTAGCGGAAAGGATTGCGGATACCCTCAGCCCGCATACGTGACAGGAACTCCCTGCCTGCCACGAGCAGGACATAGCCCTCAAGGATAAAGGCTATGACCAGGACCACCGCAGAAATCCAGATCGGGGCGATTTCCAGGCCGAGCACCGCAATGGCTTCCGGACGCTCGATATGCCCGAGGTTATGCCAGGCGTGCCACGCATGGGCCAGGCCGAGGCCGCAGCCGATGGAAAACAGGCCAATGGCGCTCCACAGGTTCCACAGATATTTCTTCTGGCCGTGGCCGAATGCATATTCTCTGTCCGCCGGCCGCCCGCCCCGGGTGAGTCCGATCAGCAGGAATACCTGATTCAACGTGTCCATCAGGCTGTGGACCGCTTCGTTCATCATCGCTGCCGAATGGGTAACCAGTGCTGCGATGCCCTTTAATACAGTGATGATTGCATTGACGCATATCGCGTACAAAACGGCCTTTTTTGAGCCTTGAGCCATGGTTCCCCCAGTTTGCTGCCATTCAGCGAATCAGATTCATTCATTAAATCAATTGCACGTCGTGCGTGTCGACATAACACAGGGACAGAAGAGTATAGGAAACCGATGGCCATGACAGCATTTACCTGGGAAGCGGCATAGGCGCCAAGCGAGCTATATGAAATGCGACAGTGCCTATACTTTCGGAGCCCGAATTCCAGGTGGTTCGGTAGATCCGCGCTCAATTCCTCTGAGGTATCTATGAAAATTCTGTGTCAATCAATCTCTATACCACTTCTCGCTACAGCGATTGCGCTGTCGGCTTGCAGCAGCGAGCGGGAAGATAAAACCGCGGCTGGCGTCGATATAGGAAAGGAAGAGACCAGGGCGGAAGATAAACCACAGGTCGATGCCGAAACACAGCCGGCTGATGACCAGTCAACTGGTAAGGAGCAAATCCTCGGCGAGGAATTCGGTGCGGATACTGGCAAAGTCGCCAATTCAGGCACTTCTACCCACTCCACCCAGGCCTATTTTGGTGATACCCACGTACACACCGGCTGGTCTGCCGATGCCGGCATGGACGGCGCCACGCTCACGCCGGAAGATGCCTATCGCTTCGCCACCGGTGAGGAGGTGACCTCCAATAGTGGCCTGAAAGCCAAACTCAAACGGCCCTACGACTGGTTCATGATTACCGACCATTCCGATGGTATGGGTGTCATCAACGAAATCGTCGACGCCAACCCGGAAATGATGGCGAACGAGACCCTCAAGCGCTGGCACGACGCCCTCACATCGGGAGATGAGAAGGCAGCCTCTGACGCCAAGAGTGAGCTGGTGGTGTTGCAGTCCGAAGGCAAGCTACCGAAGGAGGTGATGGATCCCAAATGGATGAAATCCGCCTGGGAGAAAACCGTCGATGCCGCGGAAAAGTTTTACCAGCCCGGGGAATTCTCCACTTTCATCGCCTACGAGTGGACAGTGAATGCGGGTGGCGGCGACAACCTGCACCGCAATGTCATTTTTCGCGACGACGCCAGCAAGACCCGCAACCTGTTGCCGCTGACCACGTTTGAAACCCAGGATCCGGAAAGGCTCTGGGCCTGGATGAAGGCCTACGAGGACAAAACCGGCGGAAGGGTGCTGGCGATTCCCCACAACGGCAACATGTCCAACGGCCGCATGTTCGAAGAGAAACGCTTCGACGGCTCGCCGATGACCAAGGAGTGGGCAGAAATGCGTGCCCGCTACGAACCGCTATACGAGCTTACCCAGATCAAGGGGCAGAGCGAGTCCCACCCCAGCCTGTCGCCGGAGGATGAGTTTGCGGACTGGGACCTGTGGGATCGCGGCAACCTGATCCTCAAACCCAAACCCCCGGGCTCCTTTAAATACGAATACTGGCGCCCGGCGCTGAAGGCCGGCATGCGTCTGGAAGAGCAGCTGGGTACCAACCCCTTCCAGTACGGCGCCAATGCGGGCACCGACAACCATGTGGGACTAACGACTCCCATAGAAGATAATTTCTTCGGCAAATTCAAATCCCTCGAGCCCAGCAACAAAACCCGCTGGGAATATCCCATATTGACCGGGCCCACCGGAGCATACGTGGGCTGGGAGCAGGCCGCATCCGGCCTGACCGGTGTATGGGCGACGGAAAATACCCGCGAGGCGATCTGGGACGCCATGATGCGCAAGGAAACCTTCGCCACCACCGGTCCCCGTATGACGGTGCGGTTTTTCGGCGGATTTGATTTCGAACCCGCGGATGCCGAGGGGGATCTGGAAGCGGCAGGCTATGAAAAGGGCGTGCCCATGGGCGGCAAGTTGAAAGGTGCAAAGCCCGCTCAACGGGTGAAGTTCCTGGTAGCGGCGATGAAAGATCCGGAAGGGGCCAACCTGGACCGGGTCCAGATCATCAAGGGCTGGTTGGATGGCAACGGCGAAGCCCACGAAAAGGTGTACAACGTGAAGTGGTCAGGGGATCGCAAACTGGACGGGCAGGGGCATATCCAGCATGTGGGTGATACGGTTGATTTGAAAACCGCGGAGTACGACAAAAACGCCGGCGACGCGCAGTTGATCGGCTATTTCGAGGACAAGGAATTCAATCCTTCGCATAAAGCGGTGTACTACGTGCGGGTGCTGGAGGTTCCAACCCCCAGATGGACGCTGTATGACAAGGTAAGAAACAAGATAGAAATGGACAAGAAGGTGCCGCTGACATTACAGGAGCGTGCGTTTAGTAGTCCCATCTGGTATTCCCCTGATTAGCTGCAGGAATGAAAAAAGCCCGCACATTGTGCGGGCTTTTTTGTGGATGAAACCATCAGTTACTGCTACCGGCCCCCGCTTTCAGCTGTTCCTCAATTTTCTTGAGGTTGAAAGAACCTGGGGTCTGGCTGGGGGGATATTCCTGCATGGTTTTGAGGAATTTCCCGGCCATCTGCTGCAGGGGAACGAAGACAAATGCACGGTCAAGTAGCCAATCATAGTATGTGTTGGCATTGTGCTGAGCGCGTTCGAGCGGATCCCTGCGCAGATTGAAGAGCAGTGGTACGCGCAGCTCGGTAAAGGGCTCCATCCACACACCGAAGGCCTTGCCGCGGTTTTCCAGGAAGACCGCTTTCCAGGCGTCGTAGCGCATGGCCACGATCTGACCGTCGTCATTCACGTAGATGAACTCGTGGCGGGGAGATTCCTCGGCACTGCCGGTAAAGTAATCCAGCATGTTGTGACCGTCGATATAGTTTCTATATTTACGACCAATCAACTTTGTCCCTTTCATCAATTGTTCCTTGATGTTGGGATTGCCACCGGCAGCCGCGAAGGTCGGCAACCAGTCTTCGTGGGCAACAATGCCATTCAGGGTTTTACCTGCGGGGAACTTGCCCGGCCAGCGTACAAACGCGGGCACCCGGTAAGCCCCCTCCCAGTTGGAGTTTTTCTCACTGCGGAAGATGGTGGTGCCCGCATCCGGCCATGTATTGAAGTGTGGGCCATTGTCGGTGGAGTAGAACACGATGGTGTTGTCGGCAATCTTCAGCTGATCGAGTAAATCCAGCAGTTTGCCCACGTGCATGTCGTGCTCGACCATACCGTCCTGGTATTCGTTTCCGGTCGGTCCAGACAGCCCCTTGTGTTCCTCCTTCACATGGGTGCGAAAGTGCATACGGGTGGCATTCCACCAGACAAAGAACGGCTTGCCGGCGTTGACCTGCTGCTTGATAAAGTCCATGGCCGCGGCCAGGGTTTCTTCATCCACGGTTTCCATGCGCTTTTTGGTAAGCGGTCCGGTATCTTCGATCTTGCCGTCCGCGCTGGCCTTGATTACCCCGCGCGGGCCAAATTTCTTGCGAAATTCCGGGTTTTTCGGGTAGTCGCGATTCTCCGGCTCTTCTTCCGCGTTCAGGTGATAAAGATTGCCGAAGAATACATCAAAGCCGTGGTTGGTCGGCAGGTGTTCGTCGCGGTCACCGAAGTGGTTTTTGCCGAACTGGCCGGTTGCGTAGCCGAGGCTTTTCATCACCGCAGCGATGGTCACGTCGGACTCTTGCCAGCCTTCTTTCGCACCGGGCAGGCCAACTTTGGTCATGCCTGTGCGCACAGGCACATTGCCGCCCATAAACGCGGCGCGGCCGGCGGTACAGGACTGCTGACCGTAGTAGTCTGTGAACGACAGGCCCTCTTTGGCGATGCGGTCGATGTTCGGAGTTTTGTAGCCCATCATGCCTTTGCTGTTGGCACTGATATTCCACATGCCAATATCATCACCCCAGATCACTAGGATGTTGGGTTTGTCCTGGGCCTGGGCGGCGCTGTTGCCGAGGCACATCAGGGCTACGGAGGTGACCGCAATCGGCACACGTAGCAAGCGTTTGAGAGTGCTGCGAACCATTTTTTTCCTCCTGGAGGATTACAACAATAGGTTTTCGGTGTGTGGTTGGTTGCGTGGATGAATGATGGGCGAGTTACTGCCCGGCGGGTGGGAACACCACTTTCCAGTCGTTTTTCATATCGATGACTGTCCAGCCTTTTTTGCCGGCGTCGTCCAGCGCTTTGTTCAGCTGGCCGACGTGGGACTTGCGGTCGTAGGCCCATTCGCGCTTGGCGTCGGTGTGGTGCACTATCAGGCCAAAACGCGCGCCGTCGCCGGCGGTGGTCCACTGCAGCATCTGGTAGTCACCGTCGGAGTTGCCGGCGGCGAAGATCGGGCGCTGGCCAATATGCTGGTGGATACCTACCGGCTTGCCTTCCTTATCGTCCACCAGATTGATCTCCGGTAATTTGACGATGACCGGTTTACCGTTGCGCACCTCGTACTTGGCCTTGAGGCTGGAGCCGACCACCTGATCCGGCGGAATGCCGTAGGTCTGTTCGGCGAATACCCGCATAAAGTCGATACCGCCGCCGGACACAATGAATGTCTTGAAACCGTTCGCACGCAGGTAGGTGAGCAGTTCCAGCATTGGCTGGTAGATCATTTCGTTAAACGGACGGTTGGTTTTGGGGTGACGGGCGGTCTTTAGCCAGCTCGCCACATTCGCATGGAATTCTTCCGCGGTCATATTGGCGTGGGTGGCGGCAATGATTTTCATCAGCCCTTCCTTGCCGCTGGCGACCACGCCCTCCATATCGTCTTTCAGCACGGACGCGAAGGGTTCCTGGGTTTTCCACTCCGGATGCTCGGGCGCCATTTTCTTGACCTGGTCGATGGCGTAGATCAACTGGAAATAGATTGGCTTTTCCGCCCACAGGGTGCCGTCATTGTCGAAGGTGGCGATGCGCTGGTTCTCCGGCACAAAATCCGCAGATCCAGCGCGCGTCACGTTTTGCACATATTCGACGATGGCCTGCTTGGTTTTGCCGTCATTCCAGGAGGGGAGCGGGTCCGTCTCCGCCGCCAGCTGCTGGGAGAAGACAAAGCACAAGCCCGTCAGTAGTAACAGGGGCGCGATACGGACCGTGCGGGTGAAACGGGACAGGGCGGCGAACGCTGCGCGGACTCGCCGCGTGGGGTGTTGGCAAGAATGCATACTACTCCTCGTCAGCCCCGGGCGCGGTGCCTGGGCGCTACGAATATTGCTTCTACGCTTAAAGAATAGTCACGATTTGCTCCTTTGTCGGCTGACTTGAGATCAATGGTGCCGACAGGGTGACTCGCAGGTCTTGTGTGGCGGCGGGGCGGGGGGGCACGGGCAAGGAGGCTCGGCGAGAGTATCAGGGGTTGAGCGGAGGCAGGCCCCCGGCCCACTTGCGCCGAGAAGTGGGCGCCAGCGTGGCGACGGCCCGTTGCAGGGATTGCCAGAGGGCGGCGTCGGCTGCACCGGCGGCGCCATAGCGGGCGGCGCCCAGGGCCAGTAGCTTGGAGCGGACCTGGTCGTCTTCGTTACCGGTGTGACGCGCCCACGCATAGTAGGCGTGTAACGCGCCGTCGTAGTCTTTATCGCTTACCGCTGTTCTGAGGTGCTGTAGTGCGGTGCGGCCAGTTTCCCGGTTGGCTGTTTGCTGTTGTCGTTGCCAGCGGACAAAGCGCGGTCGCGCGTAATACCAGCCGAGCATCCACAGCATCGCAGTGCCCACCAGTAGCAGGGCCAAGTTCCATAGCGATACTCGACTGGAAAGTGGCGGCTTGCCGGCGCGGACTGTTACCGCCGCCACTTCTGTGCTTTCTATCTTTCCCGTATCCAGGTTGTACCAGCGCAGTGTGATTGCCGGTAGTTCACCACCGCCGGCGGACTCCACCACGTAGGTCACCTTTTCCCTGCGCACCCCGCCGTCTTGCGTGTCTTTTGCCTGCGGCGTATCCGGATAGGCGGCGATGCCCTGCGGTGCGCCGGTGCCCTGCATGGGTGGCAGGAACATCACGGTCGAGCCCTCGATGGTGGCGGTCACGGTGCGCGAGAAACTGTCCCCGGGTTTCAGCTTTTCCGGGTTACCGTCAATCTGTTGCTCAAGTGTGAGGCCGGTGGCGGCAATGAACGGTTTTAGATTCTCAGCACCCTTGGGCGCCCGTGCGTTGAGGGTGATGGTGGGTATCGCAACCGTGCCCTGGATATTGTCGCCTCCCTGGGGATTTTTGTAGTGCAGCGTCAGGTTTTGCTGTGGCAGGGCATACCGGCCGGGAGCGAGGGGAATCAGTCGGTAATAACGAGTAACGCCGGACCAGGTGTTGCCGTTGATTTCGCGGCTGACAGAGACCGTCGAGCGCCCCGGGGTGGTAATGGAAAGGTTGGTATTGTCGACCTGGGGAAATTCCACCGGCTCGGTCAGCCAGGTGGGCACCAGTATTGTCACCGTCACTGTCACCGCCTCGCCGGGCACGGTTTCACTTTGCGACAGCGAGGTTTCGATGATCGGGCGGGGGCTCGATGATTGCGCCAGGCCCGGGCCGGCAACAAGCACCAGTAGTAAAAGGCAGGTAACCTTGTAGAACAGTTCGCGGTTCATTGTTCGCCCGTTTGCGGGTTTTCCGCTTCCACCGCAAAGCGCTGCTTCAGGAAATCGCTGGTGCTGGTGTCGAGGGTGGACATCCACTGTTCGGCGCTGACGGTGGTGGTGTCCTGTTCCCCCTGTTTTTCCACCGGCTGTTGCGGTTGCTGCTCGGGATCGAAGGTTTCGTCTTCATCTTCGGACTGCTGCAGTTCTTCCTCCTCGTCACCGCGGGATTTTTGCATATAGGCGAGGATTTTTTTTGCCTGGGCGAGGTTTTCTTCGGCACCGGGGAACTGTGGCTCGCTCTGCAGCACCTGCTCGAAGGCGGCGATGGCATCCTCGTACTGGCCGCTTTTTATCTGGGCCATGCCGCGGGTAAACACGGCCTCCGGTGTGGTCAGCGGTGCGAGCGTATTGGCCGCGTCTTCGTAGTGGCCCGCCTGATATTGTGCGTAGCCCTTGCGGTAGGGATCATCGAAAAAGCCGGCCGCCCGCGCGTAGTCATTGCGGTTGCTGTACAGCTGGCCCAGCTGGTCCGGGGTAAACAATTTCTCCAGTGGACCCGCCGGTTGCGCCCCGGCATTTTGCGCCGTGCCGGTCAGCACAACCGCCAGAGCGAGTGCGATGCTCCCCGCCGGCATAGCGTTGCGCCCGATCACAAATCCGCGGCGGAACCAGAACAGCATCAATATTGCCGCGGGCCATGCCAGCCACCAGGCGCGGTCGTTCCACTGCAGGTTGTCATCTTTGACCAGCGCGTGGCGGAACGCGGAATTGAAGTAGCGCTGGAAACCTTCGAGGTCGCGCTTGTCCGGCGTCACCCGGGCCACCCGCGCGCCGCGAATATTATCTGCGCCGGCAATTGCCTTGTTGCCCGGAACCAGTATCAGCAGTCCCAGGCTGTTGTTGCCGTCGCGCTGGTTGAAGGCCTGCAGGTCTTTTTGTTCGATACCATCGCTGAAAAAGAGGATGCCACCGGGTGTCTGTTCAGCGGCGAGAATGGATTCCGCGAGTTTCAGTGCGGCGGCCGCGTTGTTACCGGGCACCGGCATGATGTCGACCTCCAGCCCTTCCACATAGGGCCGCAGCAGGTTTTCATCCTCGGCGAGCGGCACTACACGGTGCGCACTGCCGGCATAGGCGACCAGAGCGGTGGGCGCGCCATCGCGGGTGGCGAGCAGGTCCAGTATTTTCTGTTTGCCCCGCTCCAGCCTGCTCGGGGGCACGTCCGGCTCCTGCATGCTGTCGCTGACCTGTATCACCAGTACCAGCGGCGCGGTCTTCGCCATTAGTGGATCCGGCAGGCGCGTCCAGGCGGGGCCGGCAGCGCCCACACTGAGCAGCGTGAGCACCAGTGCAGCCAGGTCTGCCGGGCGCAGCTGCCAGCCGCGCCCGGCAGGTTCTCCCACACTCAGGGCGCGCGCCAGGTGCGGGGCAACATGTGCGCTAGCATTCTGCGCATCCGGCGCCGGCCGGCGCAGCCACCACCACAGGCTGAGGATAACCGGCAGCGCCAGCAGACAGCTGGGGCGCAGGAAGTGAAAAGCGCTGAAAAAGACGCTGAAAAAATTGCCCAGTTCGCCACCGAATGCATTCACGGCCCGACCTCCGCGGAAACACCGGAGCTACCTGCACGCGCCAGACGGATTGCCTGCGCGAGGAAACCCAGCAGTGCCAGCACCAGCGCGGCGGCCAGTGGCCACCAGGCCAGGGAGCGGTGGGGGCGATAGGTTTCACTGTCCACCAGCTTGGGTGCCAGCTTGTCGATCTCACGGGTAACGCGCTTCAGTGTCTGCTGGTCGTTGGCGTAGTAAAAGGCACCACCGGTGCGGCTGGCGATGGCTTTCAGGTTTTTCTCGTCCAGCCGGTTTTCCGCGTCGCCCTGCGGGTCGCCCACGCCAATGGTGAGAATCTTTACCTGGCGCTGGGCGGCAATGGCGGCGGCATTGATCGGGCTCATGGTGCTGGCGGTATCGCTGCCGTCACTCAGCAGGATCAACAGGCGCTGTTTGACGTCACTGCTTTCAAACTGGCGGATGGAGAGACCGATGGCATCTCCCAGTGCAGTGTGGGGGCCGGCCATGCCCACATCGGTCTGCTGCAGCAATTCCAGCACCGTGTGCAGGTCGGTGGTGAGCGGCGCCTGTACAAACGCCTTGCTGCCAAACACGATCAGTGCCAGGCGTTCGCCTTGCCGTTGCTGGATAAATTTCGCGAGCACACTTTTGACGCCGGCCAGCCGCTGTTCGCGGGTGCCGTCGCCGGTAATGAAATCCTGCTGGTCCATGGACCCGGAAATATCCACCGCAATGATCAGGTCGCGGGCGGGCTTTTGCAGCGTCACGGCTTCCCCTTCCTGCTCCGGCCGTGCCAGCGCGCAGACAATCAGGGCCCATACCAGGGCGCCGGTCAGTACCTGCCACAGCCGGCGTTTGCGCACCATCGCGCCGGCGCCGGATTGCAGTCCCAGGTGTTCGATCAGCTGCTGGAAAAACGGCACGCGCAGCGCCGGCACGCGCTGGCGGTGGGGCGGGGCGATTTTCCAAACTACCAGTGGCAGGGGCAGCAGCAGGAAGGCCCAGGGAAACGCAAAGCTCAGCCCGCTCAACGTCATGGCGTCGTGGCTCCGTGGGTGGACTGTTGTTCCCGCGCAGGTTCCCGCAAAACCCTGTTCCCCGCCCGGTGTCTTCTGATCCAGTGCGCGGCGAGCCGGGCCAGCTCCGGTGACGGGGGCTGGTCCGCGCGGTAGGCGCCGTGCACCAGCTGATGCCCCGGTTCGCCGGAAAAATTGGCACCCGCACAATGCCGGTTGAGAAAATCCAGCCAGTCGTTGCCGGTCAGCGCGGCGACCTGCTGGCGCGGGAAGGTGGCGAGTGCGGTGCGCCGGACGATCTCTGCGATGATTGCCGGGTCGTCTCCCGATTGCGCCAGTGCCTTGAGCGCGGCGCGCCGGTAGGCATTGGCGCGGTAGCGTTTGAGTGCGTACCAGGCGAGGAGTAACAGCAGCAGAAGTAAAAAAAGTAACAGACCTTTGGCCAGCGGTGTTTGCGGCCACAGGGAGATGGTATCCGGCGCCGGCGGTGGCACCAGTTGCGCGATCAGGTCCGGCAGGGTTTCTTCTGCGGCGGGCTTATCCTGTTGCATCGGTTGCTCCTGCACTGGGCTTGCCGGACGCGGATGCAGTCGTCGCGGAAGCCAACCCCAGGAGTCGGCGCAATTGCGGCAGGGTGTCTTCAGCGGCGGACAGCGATGCCAGGGGAATCCCGAAGCGGCGGTGCCAGTCTTCGATCACCGCCCGTCGCTCGCGGTTGAAGGTGTTCATGGCGCCGTGGGTGGCGTCATCGCCGGTATCGAGGGTCGCCTGGCGTTCGCCGTCGGAAATGGCGCTGACAAAGCCCTTGGGCATGGTTTGCCCGGTGGGGTCGCTGACCGGCATCAGGATCACATCATTGCGCCGCGCAATGCCGCCGACCAGGCGGGTGGTGGCATCACTGGTGATATCGAAGTCGCTGATCAGCAGGATCAGGTGGTCGCGCCGGGCAATCTGGGCCACGGCTTTCAGTACCGCATCCAGCGACGTCGCTTCGGCTACCGGCGCGTTGGCGTGCAAGGCTTGATTGGCGTCTGCCAGTGCGGTGAGGAAATGGGTGAGGGCGGCGCGGCTGCGCTTGGGGCGCTGGCTGAATACTGCGTCGTCAGTCACGACGATGCCGCCGACGCGATCGTCCTGGTGCAGTATGGCGAAGGCGGCGAGGGCGGCCGCCTCGGCGGCGGTGACCGATTTCATTTTGTAGCGGGTGCCAAAGAACATGGACATACGCTGGTCCACCACCACGAGGGTGGGGCGGTCGCGCTCTTCGGTATACACGCGCACGTGGGGCTCGCCGGTGCGGGCGGTGACATTCCAGTCGATGGCGCGGACGTCGTCGGAGGGCCAGTACTCGCGCAACTCCTCAAAGTTGAGACCGCGTCCGCGCAGCTTTGATGCGTGGCGGCCGGCGAGCACGCTGCGGGCCGGCTGCCTTGGTAGCAGGTTCAGGCTCTGCGCGGGGCCCTCCAGGGATTGCAGGTAAGGCAGGTCCAGGTGCACCCGGTAGTCGCCATTTTCTGCCACCGGGGCGGGCTCGGCGATACCGGCACGGCTGAGATTCCTGTGACGGGTGAGAAAATCGAACATGGCAGGCGCTCCCAGAAACGCCGCTCAGGGCAGGGCGACGTTCTGGATCAGGGTATCGATCACCCGGTCCGCGGTGATGCCCTCGCCCTGGGCTTTGAAACTCAGACCCAGGCGGTGGCGCAGGCAGTCGTGCACCACTGCGTGAATGTCCTGTGGATCCACGTAGTCGCGGCCTTCCAGCCAGGCGTTGGTGCGCCCGGCCTTGTCCAGTGCGATGGAGCCCCGCGGGCTGGCGCCGATCTCGATCCAGCGCGCCAGCTCGTCGGAGATTTTCTGCGGATGACGGCTCACCTCAATCAAATCGGCGATATAGCGCGCCATGGCATCGGAAGTATGAATGGTGGCAATTTCCCGGCGCGCGTCGAATATCGCCTGCTGCGGAATGGCTGCGGATTGTTCTGCCGGCTCTGTCGGCACCGCGGCGGGATCGGTCACCGGTGCTTCGGCGGCGGCGATTTCCTCGCCTCGCACCAGTTCGATCACCGAGACCTCGTCTTCCACCGGTGGGTAGGTAATCAGCACATGCATCAGGAAGCGATCCATCTGCGCCTCCGGCAGGGGATAGGTGCCTTCCTGCTCGATGGGGTTCTGGGTGGCCATCACCATAAACAGTGGCGGCATTTTATGGGTCTTGCCGGCCACGGTGACCTGGCGCTCTTCCATTGCCTCCAGCAGGGCCGACTGTACCTTGGCGGGTGCCCGATTGATTTCGTCGGCGAGGACGATATTGGCGAAGATGGGACCGGGGTGGAAACGGAACTCTGAGATCCCGCCTGGGGACGTGTCATTCCGGTAGAGCATATCGGTACCGGTGACATCCGCCGGCAATAGATCCGGCGTGAACTGGATGCGGCTGAAATCCGCCTCCAGGTTTTTCGCCAGGGATTTAATGGCGCGGGTTTTCGCCAGTCCCGGCAGACCTTCGACCAGCAGGTTGCCATTGGCGAGCAGGCCAATGATCAGGCGGCGAATCACATCCCGCTGGCCGATGATGGATTGACCCATCGCGGATTCCAGTTGCGCAATCTGTTCTCTCGCCGACATACAGAACCTCGCTGTCTTCCCCTATTAACGCTAGCAGAGGGAAAGCAGATACCTGCCATGATACGGCTATAATGGGGCCATAAATTTATAAATCGGAGTGACCATGCGCACGTTGCTGCCTGTTCTGTTCTTGCTGTTATTGGTTGTCGGGTGCGGTAAAAACAACGACAGAGTGTCATCAGAAGCCACCAGCTCAGAGCGCAGGGCGGAACCACAAGCCAGCAGCGCGGTTAACAGCGAATCCAGTAGCGAAAAAAATATAGCGGCGCTCGCGAAGCCGGTGAAAAACGCTGCCTCCCCGCAGAAAAATACGCACTCCCGGCGTGCGGATGGTCTGGCGTATATTGGCGCGGAACAGTGCGCCAGCTGTCACCAGCAGGCCTTTGATCAGTGGCAGCATTCCCACCACGACCTGGCGATGAAAGAAGCCACTGATAAAACCGTGATTGGCAATTTCGACGACGCGGAGTTCGATTACTACGGTACCGTTTCTAAATTCTTTCAGCGCGATGGAAAATATTTTGCGAAGACCGACGGCCCGGACGGAAAGCTGCACGAGTATCCGGTGGCCTACACCTTCGGAGTGGAGCCTCTGCAGCAGTATCTGATCGAGATGCCCGGTGGCCGGCTGCAGGCATTGTCCATCGCCTGGGATTCCCGCTCAGAAGAAGCCGGTGGCCAGCGCTGGTTCCACCTCTACCCGGATGAGGAGATCAAGCCGGGTGATCCGCTGCACTGGACCGGGCTCAGCCAGAACTGGAACTTCATGTGCGCGGATTGCCACTCCACCAACTTTCAGAAGAATTACGACGCCAGCTCGAAAAGCTTTGCCAGTACCTGGTCCGAGATCAATGTGGGCTGTGAGGCCTGCCACGGACCGGGTTCCGGTCACGTGACCTGGGCGAATGCCCCGGCGGAGAAGCGGAAAGACTACGGCGCCGGCAGGGGGCTGGAAATCTCCTACCGCGATCGTCTACAGGGCGCCTGGCAGATGAATATGGAGACGGGGATTGCACAGCTGGTAAAAAAAGATGGCAATGCGAATATCCACAAAGAGCTACAGGTGTGTGCCCAGTGTCACTCCCGGCGCAGCACCGCGTTTCCCGGCGCCCATCCCCAGAGCGAGTTCTTCGATCACTTTAACCTGGCGTTGCTGGATGAAGGGCTGTATCACGCGGATGGCCAGATTGACGACGAGGTCTATGTCTACGGTTCTTTCCTGCAGAGCAAAATGCACGCGGCCGGTGTCACCTGCAGCAATTGCCACAACCCCCATAGCATGGAGCTGCGGGCGCAGGACAATGCGCTCTGCGCCCAGTGCCACCTGCCGGAAAAATTCGATACCGCAGAGCACCATTTTCACCCGGCCGCCAGCGAGGGTGCCCAGTGCGTGAACTGCCATATGACCGACAAGGTATACATGCAGGTGGACGCGCGGCGGGATCACAGCTTCCGTGTGCCGCGGCCGGATCTGTCCCAGTCAATCGGTTCCCCGAATGCCTGTACCGGCTGCCATGCGGACAAGGGCGACAAGTGGGCCACACAGATATTGGAGGCAAAATATGGCAAGCCGGACCCGCACTATGGCGAGGCGTTGCATGCCGGCCGTACCGGGGCGGCGGATGCCGAGTCCAGGTTGTTGAACCTGGTGATGGATGAGTCCCAGCCTGCGATTGCCCGTGCCACAGCGGTTTCTCTGTTACCGGATTACCTGTCGCAGACCAGTGCCCAGGTCCTGCAGGTGGTTGCTCAGGGAGATGACGCACTCTTGCACCTGGGAATGGCCCAGTCTCTGGACCGGGTGGCGGAACAGGTTCGGCCGGCGCTGGCGATTCCGCTGCTGTACGAGAACGAGCGCGTGATAGCCGCCGAGGCCGCCAATGCCATTGCTGCGACGCCAATCGATCGTTATCCGGCACCGGTGAAGGAGATGTTTGCCAAGGGGCTACAGGACTACCTGGCATCCGAGACCTTCAATTCCGATCGCCCGGAATCCCTGGTGAACCTGGCGGGGTACTATGCGCAGCAGGGAGATACCCTGAAGTCGGAATCCTATTTCCGCAAAGCCATTGAGCTTGAGCCGAGCTATAGCCCGGCCTACGTCAACCTCGCCGACCTGTATCGAAGCGCCGACAGGGAGGCTCTGGGGGAAAAGGTGTTGCAGCAGGGGCTTGAAGCCTCGCTGCACAAAAGCCCGATCCAGCACGCGCTGGGACTTTCACTTGTACGCCAGAAAAGAATGGATGAAGCGATGGATTACCTGCGGGAATCGGCTCACGCTGCGGTCACGTCGCCACGCTATATCTATGTGTACGCCATCGCGCTGAATTCTTCCGGTAGGCCGAATCAGGCGATCAAGGAGCTGGAGCAGGGGCTGCAGCGGTTTCCGCAGGATCGACAGATCGTCTCCGCTCTGGTGTCCATCCATCGCGAACAGGGCAATGAAAAGGCGGCACAAAAGTATCAGCATCAACTCGAGTAAATGGGGCGGGATCCGGGAATGAAAAAAGCGCGGCCAGATCCGGCCGCGCTTTTTTATGCACTATTTTTTTGCACTAGAGATTGTGAGGCGGGATCAGCGGTTTTCGTTGACCTGCATCGCCGCGTCAATCGCCTTGTTGATGTTCAGTGACGCTGCCTTCTGGCGTGGCGGGAACTCCTTGAAGGTGGCCAGATGCTCATTCAGTATCTGGATTGCCGGCTGCATCACCCAGCTCTTGCGCATGATCTGATGAAAGCCGGTAATGCCGTCGTAATGCTCCATCGGGTCTTTGCGCAGATTGAATAGCTTGGGCATGGTGTGGGTGACCATGTCCTCGTAGTAGCGCCCACCGGGCTTGGTGGCAAAGTGCATCTTCCACGGTCCGACGCGCAACGCGGTCAGCTGGGATTCGTAGTAGTAGAAGATTTTGTTGCGCGCGGACTTTTTGCTTTTCCCGGTCCAGTAATCGAGGTTGTTTTCACCGTCGATGTACACCTTGTCGGACTTTTTCAGTTTCTCGCGCAGGTTGGGTTCGCCCAGTGCCGCGGCAATGGTGGGGAACACATCCTCGTGGGAGGAGATGCCGTTCAGCTCCAGCCCGGTGGGAATATGGCCCGGCCAGCGCACCAGGAACGGCACGCGCACACCGCCTTCCCAGGTCGTCATCTTCTCGCCGCGGAATTTTGTGGTGCCGGCATCCGGCCAGCTGCTCTGTTCAGGACCGTTGTCCGTGGTGTAGATGACAATGGTATTGTCGGCGATGCCAAGCTCGTCCAGTTTGTCCAGCAGTTTGCCCACCTGGCCGTCGTGCTCGATCAGGCCGCTGCCGAACACATCATCTTCGCTACTGATATTGGTGGCGAGATTGCGGCTTTCGGGCTTCAGGTGGGTATACACATGCATACGGCTGGTGGCGTGCCAGATAAAGAACGGCTTGCCTGCCTTGTTGGCTCGCTCCATAAAGTCCAGGCTGCGCTCCAGGATTTCCTCGTCGAAGGTTTCCATGCGCTTGCGGGTCAGGGGACCGGTGTCCTTGATGCGCCCGTCCGCGTAAGACTCGATCACGCCCCGTGGGCCAAATTTCTTTTTGAATTCCGGGCCTTTCGGGTAATCCGCCTGCTCGGGTTCCTCGGAAACATTGAGGTGGTAGAGGTTACCGTAGAACTCGTCGAAACCGTGATTGGTGGGCAGGTGCTCGTCCAGATCCCCTAGGTGGTTCTTCCCGTACTGGGCGGTCATATAGCCACGCGCTTTAAGGAATTCCGCCAGTGTCGGGTCTTCCTCCTGGATACCGAGTGGGTTACCCGGTTGTCCCACCGTCGTGAGGCCGGTACGCACCGGCAATTGCCCCATCAGAAAGGCGGCGCGCCCCGCGGTACAGCTGGGTTGCGCATAGTGATCGGTAAATAGCGCGCCCTCTTTGGCGATGCGGTCGATATTGGGGGTGGGGTAGGTCATGCCGTGGGAGTATGCGCTTAGGGAAAGCTGCGCCACATCATCCACCATGATGGCGAGGATATTGGGCTTCTCGGCGGCCAGAGTGGCCATTGATGTACCGACCAGAAACAGCCCGAGCAACGCGAGAGGCCTGCACAGTCTTTTCATGGAATACCCTCCTATAGCAAACGTCGAAAAGATAATACTGTGACGTTTAAATAAGCATAGAAGAGAATATGGGTCGTAATGCGAAGGGAGCGTATACCGGTCGGTCGTGGATATCGTCCTGGTTGTTATACCTGCTGATTACCCCTCGCCTCAGAAGGTGATAGCCCGAACCAGCGCCTGAAGCTGCGACTGAACACCGCGAGGTCGGCATAGCCCAGATTCAGCGCGATATTTGTCAGTGGCATGTTGCTGCTCAAAACTGCTGTTTCAGCCACCTCTTTGCGGGTTTCTTCCAGTAACTCGCGAAAACTTGTATTGCTCGCATCCAGTGCGCGCTGCAGCTTCTTGGCGTGCATACCGAGGCAGAGCGCCACGTTGGTTTTATTGCAGTCCCCTGTGGGCAACAGGCCGAGTATCGCGTGTTTTACCAGCGGGGTCAGGTCATGTTCCGAATCTCTTTTCAGCTGCTCGAACTGGGTGAAAATGACCTGGTCCACCAGGCCTTCCAGGATACGCGGCTTTTTGTCCAGGGTTTCCCGGTCGATAAAAAAACTATTGTGTTCTGCGTTAAATTCCACCGGACATGAGAACGCCTCGGAGTAGAAATCCCGGCCATTTTCCGGTGGTGGGTGACGGAAAAATACCCGGCTGGAATGCCACTGCGGCCCGGCCATATCCCGCACCAGCTGGTAGATCATACCGAGGCTCAGGTCCTCCAGCTGTGGGTAGCGGCCAGTTTCGGCGAGGACTATTTCCAGGCGCAATTCGGTTTGGCCTTTGGTGGCGGGATTCAACGTAAGGATTGCGCCCTGGGCGTGTAGATGTGCGTGCTTGCCGCCGACTGACAGTGCGTCGACGATGCTGTCCTGGCGGGAAAGGTAAGTCCCGAACAGTCCCAGAACATGCAGGCCCTGTCCCGTCGAAAGATGCAGGCCGAAGGTGTCATCACCGGTTTCCCTTGCCGCCAGTTCCAGTAACGCCCCGAGGCTCTGGTAGGGAATCAGGTTGTCGGGTTCACGTAACTGGCTCGCGGGGAGTCCTGCGGCTTTCAGCAATTGGACCGGGTTTGCGCCAAGTTTACGTGTCAGCTCGTCAAACCCATACAGGGCCCCGGCCCTGACAAACTCCGTCATGCTCGTGTCTCGGATCGCTCAATGGCCGCGTTATGCGGTGGTCGTTTACTGGCGCTGGTTCGTGACTATTCCGAGGCAGCTTATCGCCTTTGTCTCAATTTGCAAAGCGCGTGTCTCAAAAAATCAAACCGATCCGGTGACGATCCATTACTCTCAATCCCGTTCCTGTAGTGGCCAAGGGTAAATCGAAATGACCGACCAAGGCCCAGCATTCATAAAAATAAAGCTGAACGCTAAACACAGAATGAGGACACCGAGCGATGAATGAGTCACTCCAAAAATCCGGGTCAACCCAGTGTGGCCTGCAGAATTTTTCCCGGTGCGGACAGCAACCGCTGCCGTCACCTGTTTCCCAAACCCGATTTCCGTCCGGTGGCTTACCGGCCGAGAGTATTTCCGCGCCGTAGCTTCAGGCGGGCAGTCATCTTCGCCATTGCGGTAACCGCATTTTGAGGCCGGATGACGTTCGCAGACTGAAGTGTCGCGGCAGTAATTTTGATTGACGGCTCGGCTGTCCGACAAATCAAGTATCCGCTAACTCGACTATCCGCGGAAATGCCTCACAACAATAACCAAGATAATGAAATGAAAACTAACTGGAGGATGCCGGAGTGAAAGATGTATTTGTGACCGGCGCCGGCGGCTTTATCGGCCGCCACCTGGTGGCGCAACTGCTGGAGCAGGGCTGCAATGTCACTGCCCTGATGCTCGCAGGCGAGCCGGTACCGGCGGCCTGGGAGGGGCGGGTGCGCACCGTTACCGGTGATGTGCGCACGCTCGCGGCGCTGGTCGATGAAATTGGCGAAGTCGACACCATCTTCCATCTTGCCGCTGTGGTCAGTGACTGGGGCGCGCGCCAGGAGCATGTGGACATCACCGTACACGGAACTGAACAGGCGATATTGCTCGCGCTGAAATGGAATGCGCGAATTGTGGTGACCACCAGTGTGGCAGCGTTCGGCAGCGCTATGGGCACGGGCATACTCAATGAAGAGACTCCGCGGGGCATGCCCGCGTCCAGTTACGAATACGCGAAACAATTACAGGAAGATGTCACCCTTGAGGCAGTGCGCGAGCACGGGTTACGTGCGGTCATCGTGCGACCGGCCAACGTATATGGCGTTGGCAGTGTATGGGTAAACCGGTTTCGCGAATTCCTCGCCGATGAAAAGCCCTCGCTGATGGGCGACGGTGACTGGGATGCGGGTCTGGTGCACGTACATAACCTGATCGACGCGCTGCTGCTGGCGGCCAGCCGCGAAAACGCGGGCAATGGGGAAATTTTTGTGATTTCCGACGGGCACGGCGTTACCTGGAAGCACTATCTGGACGCGTTGGCACAGACGCTGTCGCTGCCCGCACCAAAAAGCATTCCCAATATTATCGCGCGCCTGCTGGCGCCGGTAATGGAATTTTCCGGCCAGTTGATCGGGTTGAAAAAGGCGCCGCCGGTGACGAAGCTCGGTTATCGACTGACCGGTGTGGAAAGCGTGTACGACGCGAGCAAAGCAAAATCTGTGCTCGGCTACCAGCCGAGAATAACCTTGGACGAGGCCATGCGGGAAATTCGGCAGGCTTACGCCCAGTCCTGAGAGAAATCACTCTTATAAAGAGTGGCGCAAGTAAAATGAGAGGAAACAAAACATGACTATTCCATTTCCGATTCACTCGCAGGACTCCCTGCTGACCATCAATACCGACGAGCAGCCGTTTGTAAAGAATGCGTTGCCGGGCGTACACGTAATGCCTTGTTTCCTGGATACCGAAAACGGCGTGTGGGTACTTCGCGTACAGTTCGAGCCGGGTACTGTCCTGCCCAGACATTTCCACACCGGTTGCGTGCACCTTTACACCATTTCCGGTAGCTGGCACTACACCGAATATCCGGATCAGCCGCAGACCGCCGGTAGCTATCTCTACGAACCGGGCGGTTCCGTGCACCAGTTCCAGGTTCCCGAGACCAATACTGAGATTACCGACACTTTTATGGCGGTATTCGGCGCAAACATCAATTTTGACGAAAACGATGAGTTCATGAATGTGATGGATGCTGGCTGGATCGAAACGATCATGCTGGAAGCGGCCAAGGCGCAGGGCATTGTCCCGCGCTATATCAAACCGAAGTCTACTGCGGGTTACTCCGACGAAGCGTGATGGAGAAGGGAGGATCTCAACACCCTTGAATTCCTCTCAAACATAACAGCGTAGCCTGTTCCGGAAAATCGGATGTGCTGCGCTGTGTACCTGCTCCAGTAAAAAATCGGAAAATATTATGGCAAATATGCAATCTGTTGTGTTGCGCGATGGCAACGTGCGGCTGGAAACCCTCGAGCGACCCACGCCTGGCCCCGGACAGGTGCTGGTGAAGTCCCTCGCCTGTGGTATCTGCGGGTCCGACCTGCACCTGGCTCGTCACACCGACGAAATATTCTCACTCTACCAGCAGATGGGCATGCTGCCTGCCGAGCTTGAGGCCAAACCCGATATCATGCTCGGTCATGAATTTGCTGCCGAGGTAGTGGAGTACGGCCCGGAAACGAAAGGTGAACTCCCCGTCGGCAGTCGCGTTACCAGTGTACCGATCCTGATGTCCGAGAACGGTGCCGGTATCGGTGTTTCCCCCGGTATTCACGGCGCCTACTCGGAATTTTTCCTGCTGGACGAAGCCCTGATGCTGCCGCTGCCGGAGGGTGTTTCGCCCCAGGCCGCAGCAATTACGGAGCCACTGGCTGTGGGCCTGCACGCGGTCAATCGCTCCGATATTAGCGAGAACGATGTGGCACTGGTCGCCGGTTGCGGCCCCATCGGTCTCGCGGTGATTTCCGCATTGCGCTTGCGCGGTATCACAAAAATTGTCGCTTCCGATCCGCAGCCCACCGCGCAGGCAATGGCGCAGGAGTTTGGCGCGAGCACAGCGGTCAACCCCATGGAAGAGGACGAAGTTGCAACGGCCGCGGAGCTCGCCGGTGAAGGTCGTGTGATCATTTTTGAATGTGCGGGTATCCGCGCGCTGCTGGACAGTTTTATCCGCCGTGCGCCGCAACGCGCCAGCCTGATCGTGACAGGTGTGCATACCGAGCCTACCGAGGTGAACTTCGCCTTTGCAATGGTAAAGGAGATGGACATCAAGTTTACCTACTACTACACGCCAGAGGAGTTTGCCGAATGCCTGCAGACGATTGCTCGCGGCGAAGTGAACTGGAAAGCGCTGTGGACCGGCACCGTGGGTATCGACGGCGTGCCCGCCGCATTTGAGACTCTGATGCAACCAAATTCACACATCAAGGTGATTGTGGAACCGTGGCGCTCTGGCGGCCTGGAAAACACGGAATAGATAAACTACGGCTGGCCCGCGCCTATGCCGGGCCAGTATAGAAAACGACAAGGAATGGTTATCTGGTAGCGATTGGCTCACCGTTGCAGAGCCTAAAAAAATAATGATTGAGAGAATGGCAAGATGTATTTCAATTTTCTGGTCGGTCAACCGCAGAGGAAACTCTGTGTCGCAATTCGTACCCTGATCCCTTCACTGGCACTCGCCTGTACTACCGCAAACGCAAAAACACTTGAACTGGGTGACATAACCGCAGAGCTGCAAGGCAGCGTAAATATCGGCGCCCAGTGGATGGCGGAGACTCCCAATCCGGACTTTATCTATCAGGGCAATGCCGACCGCATCGGCTATGGTGCTGCCGGTGAATTCAATCCCAACCTCGGCCGCGATATGGACGACGGTCGCCTGAATTTCCGCGAGCAGGGTGATCTTGCATCCCTGCCGCTGGTGATCAGTGGCGAACTCAAGCTGAAGCGTGGAAATCTTGGATTAAATTTGCGGGGTAACTTCTGGTACGACCAGGTGCTGGAGAACCGCTCTGTGGATTTCGGAAGCGCCGCCGCCGGATACGGTGAAGGCGTTGTGCTCGGAGATTCCCGTGCCGACGCGCTGCGGGATTACCGCATCGAAGCTTATGCCTACGGCGATTTCAAGCTGGGCGAGCAGGACCTGCATCTCGGCGTCGGCAGTAAGACCCTGAAGTGGGGCGAGGGGCTGTTTTTCCAGAACGGGGTCAATGGGGTAAATCCTTATGATGTCGCGGCACTTCGCATGCCCGGTACCCGCTTGCGCCTGTCGGTACCGATGATATATGGCAAGTACGCGCTGAGTGGCAGCCTTGCGCTGGAAACATTTTATCAGTTGCAGTGGCGTCGAACCGTGCTGGATGGATGTGGTACTGCCTTCTCCGGCTACGACTATATCGAGTCGTCCTGTGTCGGCGCTTATCCGCAGGGGCCCGATGAAATTGTGGCCAGTGCCGCGCGACTTTATATCGCACGCGGCGAGGATCGTGAGGCACGCGACGGCGGCCAGTTCGGTGTTTCGTTAAAGTACAAGGCGGAAAGCCTGAATACCGAGTTTGGCGTCTTTGCCATGAACCTCCATTCGCGCGAGCCATTTGCCAGCCTGACTGTCAGTACCCACGAAACCCCGGGTACCGGCTGGCGCAACCCGCTGGAGGATCCTGCGAACCTGGAGGGCAATGGTAATTATTTTGTCGACTACCCGAAAGATATCCGTACCTTCGGTATCAGCTTCCATTCCGATCTGTTCCAGGCCACCCAGCTTTTCGGCGAGTTGAGCTACCGCCCCAATCAACCGGTGCAACTGGCAACCGGAGACCTGATCCCGGCATTTGCCAGCAGTCCGGAGTTCCTTGCCTCGGTGATCGGTCAGCCCCTTACCCTGGGTGACGACGCGATCAATGCTGCGCCGGGTTCTGTGTACCAGGGGTACGACCGGCGGCAGATATCCCAGCTTTCCCTGGGCGCCATCCAGCCTATCCCCAACGTGCTGGGGTCACGTGCACTGGTACTGGTGGCGGAAGCCGGCCTGAAATACATGCACGACCTGCCGCCACTCAGCGAGCGGCGCTATAACAAGCTGGACGTCTACGGCACCGACTTTGCCGACGGCAGTGCCGTGGGTTGTGCCCTGGGTGCCCCGGTAGCGGCGTATCAGAAGTTCGCCTGCAGTGCCGATGGGTTTACCTCTGAACTGTCCTGGGGCTACCGTTTGCGCGCAGAACTTCTGTATCCGGAGCTGGTCGAGAACCTGGTAGTCAAACCGTATCTTATGTATGGCGCAGATGTGCGGGGCTGGTCATGGGATCGTAACTTTGTGGAGGGGCGCCAGCAGGGCACCCTCGGACTTAGCGCAGAGTACGATCAGCGCTATACCGTCGACCTTCACTGGGCGGGCAGTGGCAATACGCCGCTGGCTCGCACGGACCGGGATTACGTCGGTCTGACTTTTTCGGCTTCCTTCTGAATTTACGGTCCGGGTTAACAACCGGAGCACTTTAACGGATCACTCGAGCAGCGGGTAGCACGGTGCCCGCTCTGTCACTGGAGCAAATACAATGACAGAAAATGTATTGAACACTCAGTACAACAACCTGGCGGAATATTTGTCGCAGAAGCTGACACACTACGCCGATTTGCCCGCTTACCACTGCCTCGGCAAGAGCGTGACCTTCGCCGAGATCGACGAATATTCCCGCAACCTGGCGCGGTGGCTGCAACATGAATGCGGACTTGAGGCTGGTGACCGCATTGCCATCCAGTTGCCAAATATCACACAGTTCCCGATTGCCGCCTATGCGGCGTTGCGTGCCGGACTGGTGGTGGTGAATACCAATCCGCTGTATACGCCGCGGGAAATGCAGCACCAGTTTTCTGATTCCGGCGCCAAGGCGCTGGTGATCCTGGCGGATTTTCTCGACAAGTTCGACGAAATCAAGGCGTCCACCGGGATCGAGCATGTGCTGGTCACCGGGCCCGCAGACCTGCTCGGTCAGCCGGTAGCGGTACCGGATGGTTACCACGGTTTTGTTGCGGCAATCGAGCGCGGCGCGGATTGTCTGCAATTGCAGGAGAGCACGGCGGCACGCAACGATATTGCCGTACTGCAATACACCGGCGGTACCACCGGTGTCGCCAAGGGCGCGAGCCTCACCCACGCGAACCTGCTGGCGAATACCGGGCAGATGCTGGCGCGTATTCTGCAGCGTGGGAAAGAAGGCGAAGAGATCTTCGTGTGTCCGCTGCCGCTGTATCATATTTACGCGTTTACCGTGAACATGCTGACCTTTTTCGGCATGGGCAGCATGAATGTCCTGATTCCGAATCCGCGGGATATCGACGGCTTCGTAAAGGCAATTGCGCCGTTTCGTTTCACCGGACTCGCGGGCCTCAACACGCTGTTTGTGGGGCTGTGCCGCCACCCGCAGTTCCAGCAGCTGGATTTCAGCGGACTGAAAATGACTTTCTCCGGTGGCACCGCACTGACCAGCAATGCCGCGGAACTTTGGCAACAGGTTACCGGCTGCCCGGTAACCGAGGGCTGGGGCCTTTCGGAAACATCACCGGTGATCTGCCTGAACGAATTCGGCCGCGAGGAAGTGGGCGCCGTGGGCACGGTGCTCGCAGATACCGAAGTTCAGGTGTGGGACGAAGACGGCAATCCGCTGCCCCCGGGGGAAAGTGGCGAGTTGGTGGTGCGCGGCCCGCAGGTCATGCTCGGCTACTGGAACCGGCCGGAAGAGACCGCCAAGGCTATCCAGCATGGATTCTTCCGCACGGGCGATATCGGCCTGATCCAGCCTAATGGCAATATCCGGATCGTGGATCGCCTGAAAGACATGATTATCGTGTCCGGCTTCAACGTTTACCCCAATGAGGTGGAAGACGTCCTGTGCCGTCATCCCCAGGTGGTAGAAGCCGCGGTTGTCGGGGTTCCCAGTGAACAGACCGGCGAGGCAGTGTGTGCGCACCTGGTGATGGATGGCGAAGTTGAGGAGCGGGAAATTGTCGAGTTCTGCCGCACCCAGCTGACGGCCTACAAGGTGCCGAAACAGATTGTGCTGCACAAGGAACTGCCCAAATCCACGGTGGGCAAGATCCTGCGCCGGGAACTGAGGTCGGTGCCCGCCTGAGTCGAGGGCGGCATCACGGCACAAACGCAGCCTGTCGCTGTGTTTGTGCCGGCCTTCCGAGGTCGGGGACACCATCGGCCCATATTGACTTCACAACGCGACGAAAACTCGCGACACTGGGGACAGAACAATAACGTCCCCAGAGTCCGCGCGATGCAACAGCAACAGTTTGATACCCTCATTATTGGTGCCGGCCTGTCCGGTATCGGTACCGCCTGCCACCTGAAACAGCACTGCCCCGACCGGCAATTCGCGATTCTCGAGCGTCGCGACCGCCTCGGTGGCACCTGGGACTTGTTCCGCTACCCGGGAATCCGCTCGGACTCCGACATGTTCACCTTCGGCTTCAGTTTTCGGCCCTGGAATGGCGACCAGGTGCTGGCCGATGGGCCGTCTATCCGCAACTATCTCCAGGAAACCGCAGAAGAATACGGGGTCACCGAGCAGATTCATTTTGGGGTTGATCTCCAGTCTGCCAACTGGAGCAGCGCGGAGCAGCGCTGGACGCTGACCGGAGTGCTCAACGGCGAAGCTGTGACCTATCGCTGCCGGGTTCTGATCTCCTGCACCGGCTACTACGATTACGCCCGGGGCCATGCACCGGCATTTACCGGCACGGAAAATTATCGTGGCCAGCTGGTGCATCCGCAGCACTGGCCCGGGGATCTGGATTACACCGGCAAGCAGCTTGTGGTGATCGGCAGTGGTGCCACGGCGGTTACCCTAGTGCCGGCGCTGGCGGAAAAGGCCGCCAGGGTGACCATGTTGCAACGTTCGCCTACCTACATCCTGTCCATGCCCGGGCGTGACCGCCTGCTGGGGCTGCTGAAAAGACTGATGCCGGAGTCCTGGGTGTATCGCTTCGCCCGCCGCCGCAACCTGACTCTGCATCGCCTCCTGTTCAAGGTCTCCAAACGCTGGCCAAACCTGATGCGTCGGTTGATGTTGCGCGGCGTGAGGAAGGCGTTGGCTGGCAGCGCCGATATGCGGCACTTTACTCCGGTTTACCAGCCGTGGGACCAGCGACTGTGTGCGGTTCCGGATGGAGATCTGTTCGAAGCGATCAAAGCAGGGCGCGCCGCGGTAGTGACCGACGAGATAGACCACTTCACCGAAAGCGGAATGCGGTTGAAATCCGGTGAAGAACTGGAGGCCGATATCGTGGTGACGGCCACCGGCCTGAAACTGCAGTTACTTGGTGGCATGTCCCTGTCTGTCGATGGTCAGCCGGTAGATATGCGCAACCGCCTGACCTACAAGGGTGTACTGATGGAAGGTGTGCCGAATATGGCCTGGGTCTTCGGCTATACCAATGCCGCCTGGACGCTCAAGTCCGACCTGTCTGCCGGCTATATCTGTCGCCTGCTGAATTACCTCGAGGAGCAGAAACAGAGCGTCTTCCTGCCTGTGGACCGCGAAGGCTGTGTGGCCGACGAGTCGGTGATGGCGGCGCTGCGATCCGGATACGTTCAGCGCGCCGACGGGATTCTGCCGCGCCAGGGTACGCGCTATCCGTGGCGTCTGCTGAATGACTACGAACGCGACAAGAAAATTATGCTGGCGGGACCGCTGGATGACGGAATCCTCAATTTCTACCCGCCGGTGACACGGGCGCAGGCGAGTGACGAACAGGAATTGGTAGCAGGGTAGTGCTGCGCTTCTGCGACTAGACTGGAACGGTAGGGTTGGCCGTATTTCTCACGCCGCAGCCGGTGTGTGCGGGCAATCGTCTCCACATCTGCAAACCGCAAGCCAGGCACACCGATGGCCACCGATCAGCGAGAAGCCTCCACCCGCCTCCGTGCGGCATCAGATTCCCGCCTGGCGGAAGGTATCCGGGCGGCTGCCGCCGGTCATTCCGCCAGTGCGTCGGGGTTTCACCTGCTGGACGATGGCCTGTCGGCATTTGTTGCCCGCGCGGTATTGATTGAAGAGGCGAGCGTCTCCCTCGATCTCAAATACTACATCTACGAAGACGACAGCGTCGGCCGCCTGTTGACCAGCCTGTTGCTGAAGGCGGCGGATCGCGGCGTTCGCGTGCGGCTGCTGGTGGATGATCTCGGAACCCGTGTGGTCAACCCCTGGGTTCTGGCGCTGGACCGCCACCCCAATATGCATATCCGGGTATTCAATCCGGTAGAGGGGCGCAGTGGGGTGCGCCGGCTGCTGGAACAGGCGGTAAATCTGGGTCGCATCAATCACCGCATGCACAACAAACTCCTGATTGCTGACGGCCTGGCCATGATCACCGGTGGGCGCAATATTGCCGATGGCTATTTCGCAAAGTCTTCAGTGGAATTTCTCGATGTGGATGTACTGGCGATCGGTGCGGTGCTGCCGCAGGCCGGGCAGATTTTCGATGACTACTGGAACAATCCCGTTTCGGTGCCGGTGGCACAACTGCTGATCGCCGACGAAGACACCCACCGGCTCGACGAGTTGCGCAAACGCACCAGCAAGCTGCTGGCCGACGAGGCCAAGAGTGAATTTACCCGTGCGCTCGAGCAATCTGCAATGGCAACGGCGCTGTCGCACGGGGAGGTCGGTTTCCAGTGGGGTAAGGGGACTCTGTTGGCAGACCCTCCGGAGAAGGCGCTGCAACCGGACAGGATTCCGCGAGACCAATACCCCGGATACCAGCTGGAACAAATCATTCGCAAATGCCGCCAGCGCCTGAATATCAGCGCAGCGTATTTTATTCCCGGGGTTATCGGCAGGGAACTGTTTACCGGTCTGGAGATGCAGGGGGTATCGGTCAGTATTCTCACCAATTCCCTCAGCAGTAATGATGTGGCCGTTGTACACGGTGCTTACGCGCGCTACCGCAAGCGGTTGTTGCAATCCGGAGTCGACATCTGGGAACTGCGCACCATAGCCGGGCAGAAGCGGCGCAAGCAGTGGTTTCGCGGGGAATCCAGGGCGACCCTGCACGCGAAGACGTTTGTCATGGATCACAACCGCGGCTTTGTCGGCTCGATCAATCTGGATGGTCGCTCTCTGCTGCTCAATACCGAGATCGGGTTGTTGATGGAAAATCCCGAGATCAATCGACAGCTGCACGCACTGTTTACCGAGTGGATTGCTCCGGATTCTGCCTGGGCGTTGAGGCTGTCGGCGAAGGGGGCGCTGGAGTGGCACGGGGAGGATGAAGAGGGCCACCCGATGGTAGAGCGCAAAGACCCGGAGACGACCCTGTGGCTGCGTACACTGTCGTGGCTACTATCCTGGTTGCCGATCGAGTCCCAGATATGAGCGGCGAATTATCGCACTCCCTGTTCAGGGTGCGGGGACTACTTCATAGACCACCTGGGTGCCGGCATAGCTGGGGCGATACCAGGTGCCCCCGCACTCCTGATAGACCACGCCGTTGACGACCCGTTGGATGCAGCCAGCAGGCAGGTTGTAAATGATCGCCGCGGCGGCCGCTCCCGTGGCAGCGCCTGCCCAGTAACCCGGTCTCGGGTATGGCCAGTAGCGGCCGTGATGATGCCCGTCATGGTGATGGTCGTTGCCGCCATGGTGATCACCGCCGCCGCCATGGGGCGGGCGATGTTCCGGACGCGGGCGGTGACCTGGAGCGGGCCTGTGACCGCCGCCGTCTAAAGGTCGCGCCGGGCGCACTGGTCGCATGCCCCTACCAGCGGAAAATCCGGGGTGGATATTCATGTGTGGGCCACCAAAGTGACCGCCGCCAAACCCCGGGCGCGCGAAAGATTCGCCAGCAACCCACAGCAGTCCCCCCGCGACAATGACAGCGGTTAGCGTTCTGGCGAAGATCGGGTGTTTGGAAAGAAAGTACTCAGTCATTTTCCACTTCCCTTGCCGTTGGCGCTTTAGCCGGGTTCAGCTTTTTAAACGGAATTTTGTGGAAGTCCTTGTCGATATCGGGGACAAACAGTTTATCGGTGATTGAAGTCCGCTCCTGCCAATTGATGGTGGCGGTAAAGCGGGGTTGGCCGAATGCGCGGTAACTGACCGTGGAAATCTTTAGTGGCAGAGGTTCTTCTTCCCGGGTTACCCAGACTTCCCAATCCTGCTGCGGCCCGCGAAATGCCCAGTGGTCGACTTTCTCTCCCTGAAGCTCGGACTCGCCGATATACACCGCGCTTTCCACGGGCAGTGCATCTGTGCCCTTTACTCCCCAGGCGATCAGGTCCACCAGCGGAATTTCCAGCCCGTATTCTTTCGCCGCGCCCATCAGGGCATCAATTGAGGAGGTGCTGGCTGCAATGGTTCCGTAATACTTTTCTTCCGGTGCAATGACGGTCAGTAGCGTGCCGTCGTGGTAAAGCAGTCGACTCAGACTGTCGCTATGCAATTCCACCATCAGCTGGTTCGGGCGCTTGAAATACACCCGGGTCGTACCTGCTATCTGGATCTTCTGGCCGTTGTCGAGCACCACGTCGGAAGTGAATTCGGTTTCGTAGGCCAGCCTGGACTTGCCCGACAGGTGCTTCTCCAGGGCGCGGACAATCTGAATGGCTTCCGCGGTGGCTACTGTATTGACTTTGTCTGTCGCGGCATCCTGTTGTGCCCAACTGAGGGGACCAAGCAGGGCCATGCAAAGGCAAGAGAGATGCAGAGCCTTCATGCCGGGCGCAACGCCTGTATCAGAGTTCAAACTGGACCGATGCGCCAAAAAAATGCAGCGCAGTGTCTTTGTAGGTCCCCTCAAGAAGGGGGCTAAACGGAGGCCGTCCTTGCTGGTCGATGCCAATATTGCCGGCCCAGCTCAGGTTGTAGTTGATATCCAGGTGAACCCCGGGGCACAGTTCCTTGCCGCCGCCCAGTCCGAATTGCCAGGCCTCACCGACAACCGTATCTGCGGTCACGGTAGCGTCGCTGGCCATATCACTGTCGTAGGCAATGCCGGTCGATAGATACCAGTCCTGCAGGAACCCGCGGGTAAACTCCTGCCTTACCCCAAGGGCGAAGTGACCGGTGTCTTTGTATCCGCGGTCGACAAACACGGAGGTCTGGTCCGGGTTATCCAGTGACAAACCGACACCGGCGTATTCGGACCAGTCCTGCCACGCGAGGTTGGCATACAGGGTGGTACCGGGCTGCAGAACCTGCTGCAGGCTGGCGGTAACCGTGGCGGGCACGGTCAGGTCAATTTCCGTGCGGGTTTCATCCAGCCGGCCCACCACGGGTTCAAACAGTGGCCCGAAACCCCGCAGGCGCAGGTCGTCTTTAAAGGTCGCCTCTACCTTGGAGGTGTAGGTAATACCGAATGTGGTGGTGGGCACCGGTCGGTAAATGACGCCCAGGTTGCCGCCATAACCCACATCGAAATCTTTGTACTTGAGGCTGGCATCGGCGTCGATGAGTCCCGCCCGCGGTGCCGACTGGTACTGGAAAAACAG